>JACCDX011629864.1_pt1 | contig 240388 bp, 229 predicted proteins | sample 7449681 | NCBI WGS metagenome assembly JACCDX01 (sample SAMN15323450, study PRJNA562643) | freshwater metagenome | isolation source: river surface water | place: USA:Blue River Watershed | collected 2017-08-18 | reverse complement strand
CTCTGAAAGCCGCTGGGACTTTGGATACGGCTTTGATTTAATACCCTAGATATTCGCAAAAACCCGCCGGGTCAATGACTGGCGGGTTTTTTTATGGAAACGGGGGCGAGAAAATGCGTCATGGCCGCATGCCCAGCGCCTTTAGTTTCATCTGGTGTTCATGCAGCGCATCCGAATTTCCCAATGTGGCCAGACATTGTTGTTCGAATTCCCATTGTTGCGGATTTTGTTTGCGTTTCCCCATGTCAGAAACGGCGCTACACCATTCAATAAATCCTGGTTGTTCGCGATTTGACAGCCAATAATGGGCCTGTGCAATATGCAGGTGATCCAGGGCAGACCGGCTCAGCAAGAAGTGAGTTAATTGTTGATCCGCCTGGCTGCGCGTTTTCACATCAATTGGGTTGGTCGGAATTGGTTTTCTGAGGGCCCATGCTTGGTAACTCAGCCAGCCGGTGTGGGATAAATAAATGACCAAGGTGATGGCCAAGGTCCACATCAAAGCCATCCAGGCCAAAGGGGGAAAACGATGTGGGGCGGGTCGGAAGCGGTGTGGTTTGATGGTGGGCGCACCAGCGGCCATCACCATGGCCCCAAGCCAAAGATGTGCGGCAGACGAATGGAAAGGAAACTCGGTGAATTGGTGCAGAACCATGGGGACCCAACAAGCCAACCAGCCCAAACGGTTGGGGCCAGATGACCAGGCCAGCCGAACCAGGAATACCACCCAGGGTCCGAAGACGCAAATCACACCCAAAGCGCCCGTTTCTACCGCCCACAACAACAACTCATTGTGGGGATGACCTAGGTTTTGGATGTAATCCAGCTTTTCTCCTTTTAGCACCATTTGCACGAATGCAGGTGTGAACAGCTCTGAAAAAGTGCCAATCCCGTGCCCCCACCAAGGCGCTTGTTTCCACAAATAAAGACTGACGTGGATGAATGACAGGCGAGAGGTGGTGGACAGGCCATTTTGCAGGTCGTGCAGTCTGTGAATCACCTCGCCAAACAAAATGGCCAGCAAAACGCCAATCAGCGTACCGAAAATTGACCACCACCAGGTCGCCCGATTCGGTGGTCTGTACACCACGACCCAAGCGCAAAAAACAAGCATCCCCAGGCTCAAGCCCAACATGCCGGCGCGAGAGCCAGATTTGAAAATAACCAGGGCATGGATCAAAGTGATCACTGTCAAAACCAAGTTTTGCCAAGTTGATAAAGATTGGGCTCTTTTGGCATGCGACCAAAGTGAGAACAAAAGAGCGGTGGCCATGAAACTGGCCAATAAATTGGGTTGTTGAAAGCCGCCTTCGGCGGCCCTCAGAGGTATGGGCAAGGCACTCCACAGCCCATGCCAAGCCAGGTACTTGGGGCTGGCCAAGGTGAATAAACACAGCACCGTTGTCCCAGCCATGAGGATCTGAGAAACCCTGCACCAATGGTCATCGGTCCATTCGAGCTGAATCAGGCCAATGACCAAGCCAGCCATGAGCGCCAAAACACCAGCGGCCAACCAAGGGTAATGGGCATAACTGCCGGCTGGCATGGAGACAGCGTGCAACAGCACGAACAGGGGAGGGATGAATAGGCTGCCCCATGGGCTTTGCCATCGGATGTGGCGCGAGGCAATGACCTGTGTCCAACAGACGGCACACATGATGATCATCATGGCACCGACAAACAGGTTTCGGGGTGTCAGGTTGTTGCCCAGGTTGGGCAAATTCCATTGCAAAATGCCCCAACACAAAATGGCAACCAGCAAACCCATTCTGGGGTGGAGTGGGGTGCTCATCATGCGGCGAAAAAGGCCCAGGTCAATCGATCAGGGAATTAACGCAGTTGCAAATCTCTCCGCAATACAACCGGTTTGCCGCCCAGGCTTCGTTTGCACATCCAGTGGGCCAAGGCCGAATCCAAATGATCGGTGTGGGCTGGGAACCAATGGACCAACTCGGCGATCAGGCTGCGTCCGTATTCGTACTGGCCATCCCGCACCAAAGCCCTCACCTCTTCGACGGATTTCATGACAGCGGCATGCTCGTCAATGTGGCAATCTCTGGGGGGAAATTCTGTCTCCACCATCAGTCGGTTTTCGAGGTCAAAGTGCTCTTGGGCATGTTGTGCAAATCGATCCAAGGCATCGGGCAATTCACTATCGCTCGCATGCACCATTTTCGAAACCATTTCGACAAATTCCTGGTGCATGTCATCAATCGGGCGATAACCCAAAATAAATTTATCCGTCCAAAGAAAATCCTCAGATGCGGCTTGTGAACTGTTCATGCTGGATTGAAAAAAGGTGCAACAAAAGAAAAAATTCAAGGGGTGAATGCACAGATGTGCATCACAAGGATTTTCTGAATCCCAAGGCACCAGAAATCTGTTGGGCCGTTGCTTGCAGTTTGGGTAACCACTCATCGCTCATGCGATCGCTGGGGGCAGAGATGGACAAACCTGCAATCAATTTTGACTGGTCGTCGTAGATGCCAGCGGCCAAACACCGCACACCCAACTCAAGTTCTTCGTTGTCGTGGGCCACGCCGTATTGCCGCACCTTGGACAACTCGCGCTCAAGCAGGCTGATTTGGGTGATGCTGTTGCGCGTTTGTCCATTCAATCCGGTTCGGGTGGCATAGGCGCGAACTTTTTGAATATCGTCCGCTGACAAGAATAGTTTGCCGACAGAGGTCAAGTGCAATGGGGCTCTGCCCCCGATGGCGCGAACCACTTGCATGCCAGAGCGCTCACTGAAAGCCCGCTCGATGTATATGATTTCATCACCTTGCCTGACGCTCAGATTGACAGGCTGTTGAATTTGTCGGTGCAAGTCTCGCATGGGAAGCAGGGCAGCATCGCGGACGTTCAGCCGACCTTTGACCAAATTGCCCAATTCGAGCAGGCGCATGCCCAGGCGGTAGCTACCGGGTTCTGGGCGATCGACAAATCTCCCACAGGCCAAGTCGTTCAGAATGCGATGGGCTGTAGAGGGGTGCAAGCCACTCTTTTCGCTGATTTCCTTGAGAGAAACGGCCTCTTCACGGGAGGAGAGAACATCGATCAGCGTGAAAATGCGTTCAATGACCTGGATCGATGGGGTGGCAGCGTTGAGGGCATCTACTTTTCGCATGGTGCAATTTTAGCGGAGGAATGTCATGCGGTCTGCCATTGCCCATTGATGAGGAGTTCGTGTGGTTTGAACCGTGCTTTGTAATTCATCTTGGGGCTGCTTTCAATCCAGTAGCCCAGGTACAAGAACGGCAAATCCATTTGAAGGCATTGGTCGATTTGCCACATCACGCCGTAGGTTCCATAGTCTGCATGGGCATCCGGTTCATAAAACGTGTAAACCGCTGAAATGCCGCTGTTGAGGACATCCAAGATGGCCACCATTTTGAGTGGGCCATTCTCGCCATTTGTTGTGGGCTCTCTGAACTCAACCAGGCGCGAATTGACCCGGCTTTGCAACAAGAATTGGGCGTATTGGTCCACACTGTCTTGGTCCATGCCGCCGCCAGAGTGGCGACCGTTTTGATACCGCAAATAAAGCTGATAGTGCTCATGGGTATAACCAAGATCTGAGATGCGCACAACCAGATCCTTGTGCCGGTTGTGGGCCCGGCGTTGGCTTCTGCTGGGCTTGAATTCTTTCACCCTCACCCTCAATGGAACGCAAGATTGGCATCCATCGCAGTAGGGTCGATAGGTAAACAGACCGCTGCGCCTGAAACCCCTGTCCACCAGTTCGGAGTAGACATCGTTGTTGATCAAATGGCTGGGGGTGGCAACTTGCGATCGGGCCTGTAGTTGCGTCAGATAGCTGCATGGATAGGGTGCCGTTGCATAAAACTGCAAGGTTTGAAGCGGCAAATCTTTGAGGTGGGTCACGTCGGTTGCGGTGCGGGAGCCAAAAATTGCTGCCAGTATACGGGGAGCAATTTCCAATCGGGAGGGGGCTTTTTGACCGCCGATTCCAGGCCTTTTAAGAAAATTTCGCGATCGACCGGTGATGCGCCAAGGCTGGCCAAATGATGGGTTTGTTGTTGGCAGTCGATGGTGTCTATACCGCTTTGCAGGCAAAAGGAAACCAATGCCGCAAGCGCCATTTTGGATGCATTGGTTTTTGCAGAAAACATGGACTCACCAAAAACAGCGTTTCCTATCGAAACGCAATACAGGCCTCCCACCAATTCACCATTGATCCAGGTCTCTACGCTGTGGCCGTGTCCAAGCCGATGAAGCTCCGCATAGGCCTGCTCCATTTCGGCATGAATCCATGTTCCATCTTGATGGGGCCTTTGCTGGGTTGCACACATGCGCATGACCTTGCAAAAGTCATGGTCAACCTTTATTTCCAAGGCGCTCAGGGCATTGGTTTTGATCAAGTCCTTTTTAAAGGACCGATGCCATTTGAATTGAGATGGCTTGAGAACCATTCGGGGATCTGTGCTCCACCACAGAACCATTTGGTCCTGGTTGTACCAGGGAAAAATACCTTTGGTGTATGCCTCCAACAACCGTCTTGCTGACAAATCGGTACCGGCCGCTACCAAGCCCTTCCATGGCGAATCAGCGCCAAGGGCATTTTGGGCGGGAGGCAAGGGGTCATTGACCCCGATGACGGGAATAGGAAAACCTGGGGTAGACATATCTGGAGGCTTTGCTAAAGTCAGTCCATAAACAACGAAAAGAAAGGGCCAAATTGTCTGCTGTGCGAGCGTCATCTCCCTTGATTGGAGGCCTCAAGTGGATTTGTGCCCAAGTGATTGTTGCCCACCATTTTGCTTCTTATGGACCTTTGGCGCAGCGCAGCCATGCCGATCTGCCAGCGCTTTTCGATCCATTGTCTGGCTACGGTGCGTGGGTGGTATCCGTTTTTTTTGTGATTTCGGGTTTTCTCAGTGCCCAAGGTCTTAAAGCCCAATCCGTGCCTATAAAACAGTTCGGGACGTTTGTTTGCCTGAGGTTTTTGCGACTGACCCCCATTTATTACTTGGCCATTGGAATGGCCGTGGGCATCGCTTATTCTTGTCGGCCATTGCTCAGCCCTGATTTTGTACCGCCAGCACCAGGCTTTCTTTCAAGCTTTGCCCATTTATTTTTTCTGCAAGATGTTTTGGGTCTGGAAGCCCTGTCGGCCGGGCTTTGGTATGTTTGTATTGATTTTCAGTTATTTACATTGTTCTTGTTGATTCGGCTGATGACTTCACTGGCGAATCACCCGCACGAAGAGATAACAGGCATATTGGCTTGGGCCGCGCTGGGTTGGGCTGCACTTTTTTATTTCAATACAGATAAGAAATGGGATGTATGGGGTATTTATTTTGCTGGGGTTTATGCATTGGGCGCACTGTCATTTGAGGCAACAACCTCCAAGCTGAAGAAAAACATATACCTTTTGTTTATTTTGGGGGCGGTCCTGTCTTGGTGGTTGGAGCCGCGGCCCAGATTATTCATAGGTATTTGCACTTCTATGGCTTTATTTGTGATTCACCAGTGTTTCATCCAGACCAACCCATTCACCCATTGGATGAGACAGTTGGGTGACAGTTCATATGCTTTGTTTCTATCGCATTTTTCCCTGCTGATGCTCATCAATGCATGCTTTGTTGCGATGGGGGGAAGTCATGCCAACATCATGATTTGGTTTTCTTTCTTTTTGTTGATTGGTAATCTTTGGGGGTGGCTGCTTTGGCGTTATATTGATATGCCCACTGTGCTGCGAATACAAGCATTTAAACGTGGAATCTTTTTACGGCACGCCACAAAAAAACCAGCCCATTGACCAAATCATGTCCTCCCAAAATTTTGGTATTTTTGTTTGCACCGATGGCCACGCCCATCCATTGGAGTCTCAAGAATGGTTTGAAAAGTTATTGGAAAAATCGATATGGGCTCCATGGGTGGAGATCAGCAAGGAGCATGAGGGCCCAGTCAGCGGCATCCAATATCGCTTGAGCACTGAAGGTCAGTTGCTGCACACGCCAGATAACTCAACCCTCCAGTTAACTCGGCTAGAAAGCACATGGCTTGTGGATGCTGAAACAGCCTTGGAAGAAGAAATATTGATCGGATTGTTGACATGCCCATACCGGCAAAGCTTTCCAAGTTTTGATGAGGTGTGTAGCGCTTTTCGCATGCGGAAATTTATCGCTCAGGCAGGTCAATTGACATCACTTCGCTTTGATACCAGGGCCGTTGACAGGCCGGTTTCCCATTGGACATACGAGGAAGAACTTGGTTTTTTGCTGCGCAAAGATTGCTCATTGATTGAGGCTTTGCGGCTGGCGACGCAGCCTTCCTACTCTGGGAAAAAATACGCCTTTTCCTGTTACCGCGCTTCTGAGTACGTTATTTTGTTGGGAATAGCCGAAGAGGCAAAAATTTCCAACCCTCTTTTTTATGAAAAATTGCACAGACAATGGGAAATCAAAGCCATTGCTTCTGGGGCTTTTCATGAAACCTTTTTGGATGAGCATGGCAGCCTTGCTCAGCCCGTTCCCATGCTTCATTACATTCCAGGCGACCGGGTTTGGTTTCGCAATCCAGACCCCCAATCGAGCAATGTTTCCGGATACGAGGGATCTTGGGTCATTTATTTGGGCAAGGGCTTGTTCAGTAATTTTTGGTCAAATCAGCTTCCCTTTGGCTTTGATGAAAAATGCCTGGAGGTCTACCATTGGCGTGACGGTGCTTTTCAAGACGATGAGGGCGCTTGGTTCATGGATGAATCCGTGGTCGCCGATAAAGTTCGGCTGACCAAAACCGATCCGCAGGCCATGGCCGACATACTGCAACAAATGCGTCGCTATCGCGAACCATCGGGTGTGTATGTGCAAGGCGGGTGCATCGACGCGTCGCGCGAGTCACCCCGATTCGTGCGGCCTTTGACATGCAACATGGTGTTGCGTGATGTTTGATCTTGATAGGGGTTGGCTATGTCCACACATGCAGATACCGATGGCCCACTGATTTTGCTGGAAAGGCCTGCGCCTGGGGTTGTAAGGGTTCGCATGAATCGCCCGCAATCCTTCAATGCTTTGTCAAGCGAGATGATCGCGTCATTGCAGTCACACTTTGATGGGCTCAAAAGCGATGACACATGTCGGGTGATTGTTCTTTGTGCTTTGGGCAAAGCATTTTCAGCCGGCCATGATTTGAGGGAAATGAAATCCCAAGCCAGTAAAGCGTTCTATGAGTCACTTTTCGCCCAGTGTTCGCGGCTGATGACGAGCTTGCAAGCCTTGCCCCAGCCTGTCATTGCCCAAGTGGACGGCATTGCCACGGCCGCTGGCTGTCAATTGGTTGCCATGTGTGATTTGGCCATTGCCAGCAATACGTCCCGATTCGCTGTTTCAGGCATCCATTACGGCCTGTTTTGTGCCACCCCCAGTGTGGGGCTATCGCGCAATGTGTCGCGCAAAATAGCCATGGAAATGCTTTTGACCGGTGACTTCATCACAGCAGATCAAGCGGCTGAACGCCATTTGATCAACCGCAGTGTTCCAGCCGAAAGCTTGGATGCCGAAGTCATGGCCCTGTCCATGAAAATCATCGAAAAACCCCCGGTTGCAGTAGCTCTTGGTAAAGCATTGTTTTATCAACAGATCGAGATGGGTATTTCACCCGCTTATCAATTGGCGGGGCAGGTGATGGCATGCAACATGATGGACTCATCGGCGCAAGAAGGCTTTCAAGCCTTTCTTGAGAAGCGACAGCCATCATGGAAAACAGTAAACCCATGAACTCCCACGGAACACTTTGTTGAATCAATCAGGGGCTTGTTTGAGCAAATTTATCTTCAACGCATGGTATGTGGCGTGTCTGTCCAGAGAGTTAGGCCATGAAATGATGGCCAAAACTTTTCTGAGCAAGCCCGTTGTCTTGTACAGAGATCAACAATCAAACCCTGTTGCATTGGAAGATGCCTGTCCCCATCGAAAATTACCGCTGTCCATGGGGCGACTCAAAGGCGATTGGGTTGAATGTGGCTATCACGGCTTGACGTTTGACCGCCACGGCCTGTGTGTCAACGCGCCCACCCAAGAGAGGGTTCCGACCTTTGCTTGCGTTCACAGTTACCCTGTTTGTGAACGCTGGGGTTTGGTCTGGATTTGGATGGGTAACCCGGCCCTTGCCAATGTCGACGATATTCCCCTCATCGAAAACTTTCACAACCCTGCCTGGCACATCACCAATGGCGATTCCTTGACGGTCCGATGTCATTACCTGTGGCTGACGGACAATTTATTGGATCCATCGCATGTGGCTTGGGTCCATCAGTCCTCATTTGCTGCGGCTGGTACCGATAAAACGCCATTGGTCATTGAAAGCGATAATAAATCGGTGGTTTGTCGCCGTTGGATCAAGCATGCGATGCCGCCACTTTTTTATGCCCCATTGGTCAAATTCAAGGGGCCAGCAGATCGCTTGCAGCATTACGAGGTGCGTTACCCCAGTTGGGCCATCAACAAGACGGTCTTCACACCCGCAGGTTCAGGGGGAGAGGGTTTTGATCCGGCTCATTCGCTAACTTACATCATGGTGTCGCATAATTTTTTGACCCCGATTGATGACGACCATACCCAGTATTTTTGGCTGCAACACAGAAACACTGACCCTCATGATGCAGCCATCACAGACAGAAACGCAGCAGGTGCCAAACAAGCTTTTTTAGAGGACAAGCAAGTGCTGGAAGCGGTTCATTTGGGCATGAAGAAGGCCAATGCCCGCCCCCAGATGATGGGGCTGGATGCTGCTGCATTTCGTTTCAGGCAAGGGATCCAAAGCATCATTGAGCAAGAGCAAATGCTTCAACATGCAGACGCGTCTTTGTAATACCCGATGACATCACCCTGTGTCGTCACGCCCAAGCCGTTGAGCAGCCGATTGGAATAATTGAAATAAGCGCAAACCTGGTTGACCTCCAAGATTTCGCCATCGTCGCATCCAGCTTGGCGCAAACCTTCGATATCCTCTTGCTTCATGCCACTGACGGCCACTGTCAATTTGTGTGCGTATGCCAGCAGAGCGGCTTCTTTGGCGCTGAATGCGGTTGTCCACGCTTTGTTTGAAAGTGCTTCCCAAACTGCTTTGGCCTTGACTTCGTCATTGATCAAGCGTTTGGCATTGGCAAAGTGATGGGTCAAGCTGTAGTCGCATTGATTGGCCAAGCTGACGCATGAAGCAACCACTTCCAAAAACCAGAAGGGCAGGGTGTTTTCAGGGTTGTGCAGCACATTTTTGTACAAGACCAAGTGACCTTCCATGGTGTGCGGTCTCAGGCTGTGTGCTTTCATCACATTGTCAACAGTCCCATGGGGCGTGGTGACCCGTTGATACATTTCTTTCAGCTTTCCGGTGGCCTCTTCGAGGGGGATCATCCGTATCCATGCGCTCATGTGTTTCCCTTTAGAACTAAGCGGTTTGCGACAAGATCCATTCTTGCGTTGCAATTTTCCAAGATGCCAGCGCGGTTGTCACGGCGGGGATTTGATGCCCTGTTTGCCACCAATTGACCCATCGCTCGGGCGTTTGCAGGTCTTCTCCGCAGGCATTCAGCAACTGAGTTGCCAAAGGGATGCTGACCAAAAATCCACAATCTGCCAATGAAACTTTTCCATGTTCGAAATAGAAATCTTCATTTGGCCAAGCATTCATTTGATGGAATGTGCTTTGTATCGCTTGCATCGCATGGCCAACGACCTGGGCGTTTCTTTGTGCGGGATTGATGTGAGGGAAAAGTTGGCGGACCAAAGGTTCGAAGTACAAATCATGGAATCGCGCATAAAACCGCACTTGTGCACGTGCCATCAAATGGGAAGGCAGCATGTGTGGTGAGGGGTATTTTTCTTCCAAATACTCAAGAATCACTTCGGATTCACTGATGATTGTTCCATCCGTCATCAATGCCGGAATGCGTCCTGTGGGCACCAGTTGCCGATAAGCTTGCGATTTATATCCGTTGGGTGGAGGGGTCTCTTGGTAAGAGAGGCCTTTGTATTCGAGCGCAATCCTGACCTTTGCGCTGTAGCTGGACACGGCACTGGCGTAAAAAATCAAGTGTTTCGCTCCTGCAGGAAAGACAGGTAATCCATTGCGGCTGCTTTTGCTGCAGCCGTCAGCAAAATTTTTCCATGATCAGCTTTGGAAAGTGCAGAGTGAGATCCCACACGGCCATCTGGGAATTGAAGTTTGTGGCTTCTGGCATCACTGTGCTGATCACCTGCGTGTGCCTTTAGAAAATCTTTGCCCAATGGTTTTGCCGCAGGCAGATGATCCATGGGACATGCGTCAGGGTACAGGTGCTTGGTGATGGAAATTTCAGAAGGCGTGGCATGCATGCCTTCGCCAATGCCATACCATGCTTGCCGCAAATCGTTGACCTCAGGGTAATCCCACCAGTTTTTGACCCTGAATTCCAGTGGGGGTGAATCTTTCGGTGATGTGCTTCTTGACCTTTGAACTTCTTGAATAGCGCTCAAAGTGGGGGCTGTATTTCCGCCATGCCCATTTAAAAAGTAAAAATATCGAAAACCTTGGTGCGCGAGAGACTCCACACAGTCAACCACCAGGCTGATCCAGGTACTGGGCCTCAAGCAAATGGTTCCTGGAAACTCTAAATTAAAGGCGGCTGGGCCCAGGCTCAATGTGGGCGCGACCAAAACTTGCGCATGCACGGCCATTTCTACCGCGATGGATTCGCTGGCAATGGCATCCGTCCCGATCAGACCACTGGGTCCGTGTTGTTCTGTGGAGCCCATGGGAATCACAATTCCCTGAGAGCTCTTGAGATAGCTTTGAATGGCTGGCCAAGTGCACAGTTGAAGCTTCATGACATCAGCCCTGCTGAGAAAGCTTCTTTTCCAGTTTTCGCACAAGCCATGAAATAAAGACGATCAGGACCAGGTATTCGAGGACCAGAAAGCTGTAGATTTCCAGGGGGCGGTATTCGTTGACATTGAGTTCGTTGGCCATGCGTGTCAATTCAGGCAAGCCGATCACAGAGATCAATGAGGACATCTTCACAACATAAATGAATTGATTGCCCAGTGCCGGCATGATGACCTTGATGGCCTGGGGCGCAACGATGAATCGCATTTGTTGTGCCCACGACAAACCCAGGCTTTTTGCAGCTTCAATTTGACCTTTGGGAACCGATTGAATGCCAGCCCTGAAAACCTCTGCTTCAAAGGCGCTGTCGCTCAAAGAAAGGGATACAACGCCTGCAACAAATACCCCCATTTGGAGCCCAATGATCACCGGCAATCCATAGAAGACCCACAGCAACAAAACCAGCAGTGGAATCGCTCTGAACAGCTCTATGTAAGCTCTGGAGAATGTTTCCAGCCAAGTTTTTTTAGACAGGCCGGCCAAAGCCAAACCAATGCCCAAAACCACTGACAAACCTATCGCACAAACCGAAACGGCCAGTGTTGACCAAACGCCATTGATCAAAAAAGAGAGGTTGCTCTGCCCCTTTTCTTGAAAGGGGTTGAAGATGTACCAACCCCAGTTGTACGAAGAGCCCGCAGCACTGCAGCCCGTACAAAGCAGGGCAAGCGTCAGTGCTGCAAAGCGTTGGTTTATTTTTTCGATGACAGCCACTTGGCTTCTAGTGCGGTGAAGAATCCCTCGGCTTCCTTGAGCGCAATCCAGTTGTTCAAGTAAGTCAGCCACACGGCATCACCTTGCACAACGGGGTATGCAAAAGGCCGTTTGTTTTTCATGTCACCGACCGAGCCGACCACTTGTAAGTCGGGATAAGTCTTGATCAAGGTGGCAGCTTCCACATTGCTGGTGATCGTCACCTGCGCTCTGTTGGCCAAAACCTCTTGATAGCCGGTGGCTGGCTTTTCAACACTGCGCACCTTTGCTTTGGGGAACAGTGTTTTTGCTTGTTGCTCAAAAACTGTGCCCATCAAGACGGCAACATTGACATTGTTGTTGTTGATGCTTTCCCAAGAAACGAATTTTTTGGCATCTTTCTTATGGATCAAAGGGACAGTGCCAGCGTACACATAAGGATTGGTGAAGGCAACCGTTTTGGCCCTTGCCATGTTCAATGATGAGCCACCGGCAAAAATGTCATAACGATCGGCGACGATGCCATTGACCAGGGTGGCCCATTCGGTGGTGACAAACTCAACCTTGACACCCATGTCAGCAGCCAATTGGTTCATGGCATCAATGTCAAATCCAACCAAGGCATTGGTGCTGGTGTCCTTGGTCGACATGGGATTGAAATCACCGGTGGTACCCACTCTGATGGTTCCACGCTCCAAAATTTGGTTCAATTTGGACTTGGTTTGGGCCAGTGCCGATACGGAAAAGCCCATCATCAACACGGCGATGCCGATGATGAATTTGTTGAAGAATTTATTCATTGGTGTGTTCAGTGTCCGTGATGGGTTAAGAGGCTAAAGAAAGCAAGATTTGCCATGTTGCCATAAATGGCCAGATCATCTCCAACATCATTTTGATCAATGTGGGCGTGTAAAGCAAACCAGGGTGTCTGTGTCATTGGGCGCGATGTCTTGGCTGTTTTTGGCATGGGCAACGTCCATGTCGCGAGGCAGGGGAACTGCATTTTTGACCGCCAATACTTCGGCCATGATGCTGATAGCGATTTCGGCTGGTGTTTTGCTACCGATATAGATCCCAATAGGGCCACGCAAGCGTGACAACTGCGAATCGCTCAAGCTCATGTGCTCTTTCATGCGTTCCCGTCTGGCTTGGTTATTGCGCCGTGAGCCTATGGCACCTATGTAAAAAGCATTCGTTTCCAGAGCCTCAAGCAAGGCCAAATCGTCCAATTTGGGGTCATGCGTCAGGGCAATGACACAGCTTCTTTGGTCTGGGCGAAAACTCAGCACCACATCATCGGGCATCTCGCGGGTCAGTTGGGCACCGGCGACTGACCAAGCGCCACTGTATTCGGTTCTGGGGTCGCAAACAGTGACCGAAAAGCCGTTGAACAAAGCCATGCTGGCAAGGTATTCGGTCAGTTGTCCCGCTCCAATCAGCAACATTCGGTACTCTGGCCCAAAGGTATTGACCAGTTTTTCACTGTCCAAAATCAAATCAGCAGGTGTTGCGCTTGGTTGAATGGTGACTTCACCTGACTTCAAATGGGTTGTTCGCTGGACCAATTGACCATGTTCTAAAGCATCGACCAATTGGGACAAGCATTGGGGGTCTGGATCAAATTCAAGCAAAAGCTCGAGGGTTCCACCACAGGGCAAGCCAAATCGATGGGCCTCATCGGCTGAAATACCGTATTTCACATTTTGTGGCGGACCTGAGGGAATCACTGCGCTTTCTGCATTGATTTCCCCGTTGTGGGCATAGGCCTGGGTGAATCGATAAATCAAGTCATCTTCTATACAACCGCCCGACACGGAGCCCACGACTGAGCCGCTTTCGCACAAGGCCATGATGGAACCTACAGGCCTGGGAGAAGATCCCCAGGTTCGAATGACTGTGGCCAATAAAGCACGCTGGCCTGAGGCTCGCCAATCACGCAAGCTGCGAAGAACCATGACATCCAGGTTTTCCATCAACGACACCCATCAATTCACAAGCGATTAATTTCGAACCAAGGCCCAAATCAGGGCACCCGCCAAGACGGCCGCAGCCATCCACAACCATCTGCCATGATGGTCCTGAGAGGTGGTTGAAGCGGTGTCTGGTTGGATATCGGGCGAGGCGGCAACGGCCTGTCTTTTTTGCAATTCGTCTTCGAACCGCTTGAAAAAATCCTCAGCCAAGGATTTGGCGGCACCATCGATCAGTCGTTGACCCAATTGCGCAATTTTTCCGCCTACTTTTGAGTGAACGGTGTACATCAACTCGCAACCTTGTTCGTTGGGTGCCAGCGTTACTTTGGATTCACCCTTACCAAAACCGGCCACACCACCTTGGGCTTCAAACTGCAAAGAGTACGACTGCGGGGGTTGGATGTCCATTAGTTTGACGGTCCCACTGAATTTGGCGGCAACGGGGCCAATGCGCAGGGCAACCCCCACTGCATAGACGTTTTCCTCAACGAGTTCAAATTTTTCACACCCAGGTATGCATGCTTTCAAAATCTCTGGGTTGTTGAGCGCTTCCCACACTTCGTTTTGGGTGTTGGGGAGTTGTCGGTTGCCTTGCATGTCCATGTTTCGATTTCCTTTAGCTTGATTTCAGCAGTTTCTTGATGGCCTTGGCCAGTTCTTCAAGCCTCGACAAATTGTGAATGGCCAACATGCCATCGGCATGTTGGTGCAACACCTGGGCACCGCTGGCGAGCGGTGCATACCCATCAAAACGCAGCAATGGATTGAGCCACAACAGTTGACGGCTATGCCGTTTGAGCCAAATCAATTCCTGGGTCAAGTCGCTGACTGCGCCCGTGTCCAGCCCATCACTGATCAGCAACACCAAAGTACGCCTGCCCTTAAATTGTCGCCGATGTTGGACGCGCAGTTGTTGCAATGCTTGCCCCAGTCGAGTCCCGCCAGCAAAGTCACCGATGCGCTCACTCGCACTCATCAACATGTTGTCTGTGTCAACCATGCGAAAGGCGGGGGTCAAGTCTGTCAATTGAGTGCCAAATGCAAAGACACTGCGCGGCACATGTCGGGTGGATTCATGCAAAAAAGCCATCATCAAGCGAGCATATCGCTCCATGGAGCCGGAGATGTCAATCAAAATCAGGAGCGGCAACGGCTGTTCTCGCCGTTGCAAAAAAGGGAGTTGCAACAATTCACCGCCATGGCGTGAAGTGTTTCTCAGGGCACGGGCCCAGTGAATTTGGTGTCCACGCACGCCTGTGTTGGTGCGCCGACTGCGGATAGTGGGCAAGTCCAATTGAATGTTTCTTGCCAATTTTTCAACCAAAGCGTACTCGCTGGCGTTCAAGGTTTGAAAATCAGCTTGGTGCAAACGGATGGCCTGACTGGCACTCATGGCGGCATCAAGCTCAATCTCTTCTTCCTTCTGACCCGAATGCTGTTTGGCCGATGCGATGGGTTTCAAAGCTTCTTGGACCCTGGCCCGCTGACTGATTTTGGTTTTAGCGGCTTCCTGGCCTTGGGGCAGCATTTGACCAAGCAGTCGATGGGCCAAATCTGGGTTGCGGAAAAATGCATCAAACATTTGGGCAAAGACGGTGCGGTCTTGCTCTTGAGAAATCAGCACGCTTTCCAATGCTGCAGCCAAATCATCTTTTCGATCCAAACCAACCAATGCAGCGGAGGATTGGGCCAGGGCTATCCGGTCCGTGTGAACGGGCACACCAGCGCGGCGCAAAGCCCTGCCAAATGCGGCTATGTTGTCAGCGAGTTTGCCCGAGCGTGCGTCACCGAGTTGCATAAAACGCGGAACTCCATTAATCCGGGCTGATGGGTGCCAAAAGTTCAGAAATCAAAGGTTGCAAAGCGGAAACATCTTCACGTTGCTTGAACAAAATGCCAGCGGTGTCAGTGATGAGTTCAGGGTCAAGTTCCAGTGTGTCCAATGCAACCAAGGCTTTGGCCCATTCCACACTTTCTGCAATGCCCGGTCCTCGTTGAAAAGCATCTGAAAAAGGCTGGCTGCGCAAACGGGCAACAAAGTCGGCCACTTGCTCTTTCAGCGATTGGCTGGCTTGAGGCACTTTGGCGTGAAGAATGGCCAATTCCAAATCTCGGCTGGGGTAATCCATCCAGTGGTAGAGGCACCGTCTTTTCACCGCGTCATGCAAGTCACGGGTCCGGTTACTGGTCAATATGGTGATGGGGGTGTTGTTGCATCCGATGCTGCCCAACTCTGGGATGGTGATTTGATACTCGCCCAAATACTCCAGCAAAAAAGCTTCAAAAGGTTCGTCGGCACGGTCCACTTCATCGATCAATAAAACGGCACCGGGCGATGGCGCTTGAAGCGCCTGCAACAAGGGGCGGCTGATCAGGTATTTGGGTTGGTAAACCTCGTGCTCTATTTGATCGGCACTGTCACGATCTTGTGCCGCTCGCATGTGCAACAGTTGCGCAGCGTGGTTCCATTCATACAAGGCCTCACGTTGCTCCATGCCGTCGTAGCATTGCAGGCGAATCAGGGGGCGTTGGAGCAGCAGAGCAAGCGCTTTGGCTAATTCTGTTTTGCCCACACCCGGCTCGCCCTCGAGCAGCAGTGGCCGCTGCAAACGAAGGCTCAAAAAAACGGCGGTTGCCAACTTTCGTTGAGCTTGGTAACCCACGCTGGCCAAAGCGTGAATCACCTCGTCAATCGAATTCAAGTTGGTGTCAAGGGTCATCCGATCGCCTGTTGCACAGCCCGCTGGGTTTGCACCTTGATCAAGTTGGCACGGTATGCGGCGGATGCATGCAAGTCACTGTTGAGTTCACTGGCATCGATCTGGACGGACTTCACCGATTCGGGATTGAAAGATTTGTTCAATGCCGCCTCAAGACCGGCATGGCGAAAAACCCCATTGGCCGCGCCCGTGATGGCAACCCTTGCGCCCCCTGATGTTTGTGCAACAAACACGCCGACCAACGCAAAACGCGAAGCGGGTTGCTTGAATTTGGCGTATGCAGCTTTTTGAGGGATGGGGAAGGAAATGGCCTTGATCAATTCACCTGTTTTCAGGGCCGTGGCATACATGCCTTGAAAAAAATCAGCAGCGGGAATGGTGCGCTGGTTGGTATGTATGGTGGCATCCAGTGCCAAAACAGCGCTGGGGTAACAAGCTGCTGGATCGTTATTGGCAACCGATCCGCCCATGGTTCCCATGGCTCTGACCTGCCTATCGCCAATGCCGCCAGCCAAAGCCGCCAATGCCGGAATGTGTTTTTTCACATCGGCATTGGTTTCCACTTGCTGATGGGTTGTCATGGCACCAATGACCAATTGATTTCCATCCAAACAAACCCCTTGCAAGTCTTTGAGTTGAGAGAGATCAACCAATTTTTCGGGTTGCATCAGGCGCTGCTTCATGGCGGCCAGCATGGTTTGACCGCCCGCCAGCGCTTGTCCCCCATCAGCGACCAGTTTGACCGCATCGTCAATGTTCATTGGGCGTTCGTAATTGAAAGCGTACATGGTGATTCCTTGTGTTTTTTAAGCTCGAGCGGCCTGAATGGCTTCCCAAACTCGATGAGGTGTGGCGGGCATATCCAAATCTTTCACGCCCAATGGTGCCAAAGCATCCAGAACAGCGTTCATGATGGCTGGCGGTGAGCCAATGGCACCGGCTTCACCACAGCCCTTGGTGCCCAACGGGTTGTGGGTGCAAGGTGTGCAAACATGGCCCAGCTTGAAGGTGGGGAAATCATCTGCACGGGGCATGGTGTAGTCCATGAATGAACCACTAAGCAGTTGGCCTGTTTCACGATCGTAAACACAGTTTTCCATCAAGGCTTGACCGATGCCTTGGACCAATCCACCGTGAACCTGACCCTCCACAATCATGGGGTTGATGATGGTGCCGAAATCGTCAACGGCAGCGAACCTGTCCACTTTGACAACGCCCGTGGCGGGATCAATTTCAACCTCGGCGATGTACGTGCCTGCGGGAAAAGTGAAATTCGTGGGGTCGTAGAAAGCCGTTTCATTGAGGCCGGGTTCTAATTTGTCCAGCGGGTAGTTATGGGGAACATACGCAGTGAGAGCGACTTGGCCGAAAGTGATTTTTTTGTCGGTGCCTTTGACGCTGAATTCGCCATTGCTGAATTCAATGTCTGCATCCGAGGCTTCCATCAAGTGAGCAGCAATCTTTTTGGCTTTGGTCTCGATCTTGTCCAAAGCTTTCATGATGGCGGCTCCACCGACAGAAATCGATCTCGATCCGTAAGTGCCCATGCCAAAAGGTACTCTGCCCGTGTCACCGTGGACGATGTCCACCGATTCAACCGCAATGCCCAATCGAGCAGCGACAACCTGAGCAAAAGTGGTTTCGTGGCCTTGTCCATGGCTGTGTGAGCCGGTGAAAACAGTGACGCTGCCCGTGGGATGTACCCGGACCTCTCCACATTCAAACAAGCCGGCTCTCGCACCCAAGGCACCCGCAATGTTGGAAGGTGCAATGCCACAGGCTTCGATGTAGCTGGAGTAGCCAATGCCTCGGAGCTTGCCATTGGCTTGGCTGATGGATTTGCGTTTTTCAAAACCGGCAACGTCGGCCAGTTTTTGGGCTTCATTCAAGCAAGCGTGGTAATCACCGATGTCATATTGCAATGCAACCGGGGTTTGGTAGGGAAACTGGGTGATGAAATTGCGTTTGCGAATTTCATCTTGCGACAAGCCGATTTCCCAAGCAGCCCGACTAACCAAGCGCTCTAGCAAATAGGTGGCTTCCGGCCGCCCTGCACCGCGATAGGCATCCACAGGAGCTGTGTTGGTGAACCAAGCATCTACCTCCACATAAACTTGTGGGGTGGTGTATTGGCCTGCCAGCAAGGTGGCGTACAAAATGGTGGGCACGGCAGTGGCAAAGGTGGACAGGTAGGCACCCAAATTGGCGTGGGTGTGAACCCGCAAGGCCAAAAATTTCCCATCTTTGTCCATGGCCATTTCCGCATGGCTGACGTGGTCCCTGCCATGGGCATCACTTAAAAATGCCTCGGAGCGGTCACACGTCCATTTGATGTTGCGATTGAGTTTTTTGGATGCCCAAGTCAAACAAACATCTTCTGCATAGAGATAAATCTTGGAGCCAAAACCACCCCCTACATCCGGCGCAATCACCCGCACCTTGTGTTCTGGCAAACCCATTACAAAGGCTGTCATCAACAGCCGTTCCACATGGGGATTTTGGTTGGCCACCCAAAGGGTGTACTCGTCATTGGCCCGGCTGTAAGAACCAATCGCAGCCCTGGGTTCCATGGCATTGGGCACCAGGCGGTTGTTGACCAGATCCAGCTGCGTCACGTGAGCGGCCTTGGCAAAAGCCGCATCCACTTGTGCCTTATCGCCAATGGCCCACTTGTAGCAATGGTTATCGGGTGCGGCATCGTGCAGGGCAGGGCCGGTTTTGGCATCACGCACATCGACAACAGCAGAGAGCACCTCGTAATCGACATTCACCAACTCGGCCGCATTTTTGGCTTGTTCCAAGGTTTCGGCAACAACCATGACCACATGATCTCCGACATAGCGCACTTTTCCTTGTGCCAAGATCGGGTGCGGCGGTTCTTTCATGGGCTGCCCGCTCGTGTCTGTGATCAGCCAGCCACAAGGAAGGCCATTGATTTTTGCGTCTTCAACGTCTTTTCCATCCAGCACACCAATGACACCGTCGGCAGCGATGGCTGCTTTTTTATCAATGCTTTTGATGTTGGCGTGGGCATGGGGTGAGCGGACAAATACCGCATGGGCCATATTGGCCATGTTGATGTCGTCGGTGTACTGGCCTGCGCCAGTGAGAAAGCGGTAATCCTCTTTGCGAAGAACAGATTCACCGATATGCGGAAGTTTTGAGAAATCTGATGCACCCATGGTCATCTCCTTTGGTGAAAGTAGATAGATTTCAAGATTTCATTGCGGCAGCACCCTGCTGCACTGCTTTGACGATGTTTTGATAGCCCGTGCAACGGCAAAGATTGCCTTCCAGTTGCTCGCGAATGACTTCTTCGCTGGCATTGGGGTGTCGCTTGCACAAGTCAATCGCACTCATCACCATGCCAGGGGTACAAAACCCGCACTGAAGCCCATGGCAATCTTTGAAGGCGGCTTGCATCGGGTGAAGGGCACCCTCGGCTCCCGATAAGCCTTCAATGGTCGTGATGTGGGCACCTTGGGCTTGGGCCAATAAAACGTTGCAAGACTTGACAGCATTGCCATTCATGATCACCGTGCAGGCCCCGCATTGCGCTGTATCGCAACCCACGTGTGAGCCGGTTAACTTCAGGTCTTCACGGATGGCCTGAATCAACAATCGATTGGGAGGGGTGTCTAGGTGGCAGGACTTGCCATTGACGGTGACCTCAACTTTCATTGCATTCTCCTATTGAAAATTTAATTGTGACTGCGATTATTCATCTGTCATGAGATGAAGTAGAACACTGAAGCATTGAAATGGCTTAAGTGAAAACCCTCAATGGCCATCACGTTAGCGGCTTGGCTCCATCGCTTGAGTTGTACCCATTCGCAAGGGGTTAGACTTGCTTCTTGTAAGGGCCCCATGGCCCTGACGCTTCACAAAGGGGATCGTTATGGCCAAGGGGCAGCAAAAGTCAAACAAAGAAAGCAAAAAACCCAAAAAAGACACTTCGGCACCGAAGGCCTTGGTTGGGGAACCCATGCGCCCATTGGTGACAACCACTGTGATACCGCGTGGTAAAGAAAAGAACAAATAAAGAGACTTTGGATGAAATTCATTTCCCACGGAACTGGTGGCCTTCCAGAGGTCATGCGTTTGGAAGAAATGGCGATGCCTTCAGTGGGCGCTGGAGAGGTGCGCATCAAAGTGGCCTATGCAGGGGTCAATCGCCCTGATTGCGCCCAAAGAAGCGGGCGATACCCGCCGCCCCCTGGCGCATCCCCCATCATGGGGCTAGAGGTCGCGGGTCATATCGATGCATTGGGCGATGGGGTCAAGGGTTGGTCCCTAGGCGATCGTGTCTGCGCCCTTTGTAACGGCGGCGGATATGCCGAGTTTGTTTCTGTTCCTGCTGGACAAGTTTTGCCCATTCCATCTGGTTTTGATTTGCTGATGGCTGCTGCATTGCCTGAAAACTACTTCACAGTTTGGGTCAATGTGTTTCAAAGAGGCAGGCTGAAAAAAGGCGAGTCTCTTTTGGTCCATGGCGGATCGTCAGGCATTGGTTTGACAGCCATCCAACTGGGCAAAGAGTTCGGTGCCACGGTCTATTGCACCGTGGGTAGCGAAGCGAAGGTCAAGGCTTGTTTGGATGTGGGGGCCGATGCTGCGGTCAATTACAAAACCCACAATTTCTTAACTGAAGTACAAAGCTTAACGGCTGGTGTGGGTGTCAACATGGTTTTGGACATGGTGGGAGGGGACTACGTTGACCGCAACCTGAAGGCGCTCGCCATGGATGGACGATTGGTACAAATAGCGTTCTTGCTAGGTGCCAAAGCCACATTGGATTTGACACCCCTAATGGTCAAGCGAATTCTGTACACCGGTTCAACTTTGAGGCCACGCAGCCATGCGGAGAAGGCTTTGATCGCCAGTGAACTGCATGAGCATGTTTGGCCGATCCTGGATCAAGGCAAGGCAAGACCCGTCATCCACCAAGTTTTTGAGCTTGAACATGCGGCACAGGCCCATGAGTTGATGGAGTCCTCCTTGCACATTGGGAAAATCATGTTGAAAGTCGCAGGAGACTGATCGAAAATCACTTCGCCAACATCCAAAAATTATCGTAATGAAAATGATGTGTGCATCTTCCACTTTTTTGATACCAATGGTTGAGATAAGTACCTGTTGTTGCCTTACAATAGTGTGAGTAACGCTTCTTTTTTGATGAAAAAAAGCATACTTTTAAATCATTTTTTATTCGCTTGAAAGATCAACATGTCGAATGCACTGCTGGACAACCAAAGCATCACCATCGGTCAAGGGGTCACCTTCAAAGGCTCTTTGAACGTACCGAGCAAAGCCATCATCAATGGCACGGTTGATGGGGACCTCACGGCAGATGAATTGGAGATAGGTCCAACCGGGAAAATCACAGGCCTGATCACTGCGCGAAAAATTGATGTCCAAGGTGAACTCCACCAAGTTATCACCTGTAAGGATCACCTGATGATTCGTTCTACAGGCAAAGTCAGCGGTGCCATTGAGTATTCAGAGATCGAAATTGAACGCGGCGGACAATTCCGCGGTGAAATGAAGCAGGTGGGCATCAAAACCTTTGGTTGATTGCGCGTTCGCCTTGCTTGTTTGCCCTACACAGCCAAGCCACTTATTTTTGAATTGATCAGGATTTCGCCTGTCTAGCCAGGTTTATCTGCTGATAGGATGCGTGGTTTATTGAGAGGCCATGATGGAGTCAACCAATCCTGAAGAGTTACTGGAAACGCACTCGGATCCATTCAAATCGCGTTGTGCTTTATTAGTATCGGTATTGGCAATGGTTTTGGCATTGGCCAGCCTGGGGGGCAGCAACGCTTCCAAAGAAGCGACCATGCACAATATTTTGGCCGCCAATGCGTATGCTTTCTATCAGGCCAAAAATATTCGGCAAACCAGTTACAAATTGGCTGCAGATGACTTTCAAGTGATGTTGGCCAGTGACAAGTTAACGCCTGGAATGCGTGAGCTGTTGGACAACAAATTGCAGGCTTACAAAAAAAATATTGATCGGTATGAGTCAGAGCCTGACACTAAAGAAGGCAAAAAAGAATTGATGCAACAAGCCAAAGAGCATGAGCATGAACGCGATCTGGCACTTCGGCGCGACCCATGGTTTGACTATGCCGAGGCTTTGCTTCAGATCGCGATTGTGTTGACTTCAGTTGCTTTGATCACCAGCGTCCGATTGCTTCTCGGTGTATCCATGACCCTTGGTGCGCTGGGTGTTTTTTGCACACTCAACGGATACCTCTTGTTTGTTTAATTCTCATCCACCGAATTTAATGAGGGCTTGATGTATGGCCACTTATGCAAATGAATTACCCAGCCTGACCATCGGCTCTGGTGTCACGGCCAAAGGTGTTTTACACGTGCCTGGTAAAGCCTCTGTTCACGGCACTGTAGAAGGTGAGCTGACTGCTGATGAAGTGATTGTGGGTGAAACAGGGCAATTCAATGGAAAGTTGTCTGCTCGCCGGGTAGATGTCATGGGCAAGCTCGGTCAAGTCATCAATTGCCAAGAAACCCTTGTCATTCGGCAAACTGGAAAAGTGAATGGGCGGTTGGAATACTCAGAGATAGAAATTGAAAAAGGCGGTGAATTTGTTGGGCAACTGAATAAACGCAGTTGATCCATGCTGCGCTTGCTTGCATGGCCAATTCCAGCTTTGCTGATTTGGTCTGTCACTTGGCTTTTATACATTTACCTTTCCAGCACATCGCTGCCAATGCCTTGGCCGGGATTGATTCCTGTGATTTTGGGCGTTTTGCTGAGCGTCTTGGGCAGTACGCGCATGAGGCAAGCTTTGCTCGCTCTTGGCTTCCCATTGTCGTGGTGGCTCTCTTCTTCAGTGACCTTACCAGCCTGGACGTGGCTGATTCCGTTGGCAACGGCGCTTCTTGTATATCCGGTTCACTCATGGAAAGATGCGCCGTTATTTCCAACGCCCATCCAAGCTCTGAAGAACCTTTCTTCAAAGGCTCCTTTGCATGCGAACGCCATTGTTTTTGATGCAGGATGCGGTTTGGGCGATGGATTAAAGGCATTGCGATTGGCTTATCCAATGGCCAAATTTTGGGGTGTCGATGCCAGTTGGCCGTTGAGGTGGTTGGCAGCATTGCGTTGCCCATGGGCACGCATTTGGCATGGAGACATTTGGACGCAATCATGGGGGCAATGTGACATGGTTTATTTGTTCCAAAGGCCCGAATCCATGCCGCGAGCAGCCCAAAAAGCCTTTGCAGAACTGAAGCCCGGCGCTTGGTTGGTGAGCTTGGAGTTTGAGGCAAAAGACTTGATCCCAACGGCAATCATCGAGGCAAGTGTTGACAGACCTATCTGGATGTATCAGCAACCATTGAAATGGATCCAGAGCTCAGATGCTTGACCCTGCCACCTTGCTTTCAAGGCTTTGATTTCTAGAAATTTATCCCATGCTCTACGACAAAAATGATGCCCAGCTGCTGTTGATTGCTTGCCAAAAGTCTGTGCTGAATTCGAGCATTGAGGCTGAGGTAAGCGCCGCTCAGTGGGTGAAGTTGGCTGAAATAGCCAAAATATTTCAATTGCCCATTTGGTCCATTTTGAATTTACCCCATCTTTGGGGAGAGCAAATTGAGGCCTTGAGGCCTTACTGTCCAAAGCCCATTGAAAGCCCAGCATTCAGCGCTTTGAATGTGTTGGCACCCATGTTGAATCCTGCCAACAAGCCCTCAGGTGGAAATTCCAAAAGTCTGCCAAAGCATTTTCAAAAACCGCTAGAGCCTGCTGAACCCAAACGGCCCGTCATCGTGATGGCTGGTTGCATGGTTCATGTGGGGGTCTTGCAAACAGCGCTGGAATTGCTCGACAGTGGCTATGAACCTTTGGTGGTCGTGGACGCATGTACCTCCATGAATCAGAAAGACAAAGATACCGCATTTGATCGTTTGGCCAGTGCTGGCGTGGATCTCACAACCGTTGAGATGCTGGGCATGGAGTGGCTCCAATCGAGCAAGGCGCCTGAATCGGCATCCGTGCTGGCTCAACTCTATCCCGCCTGATTTCGCGCTGATCGAGCCAGCCATGGCATGGTCAATCGTCAGTTCGATGAAAGTGGCCCACCACCATAATCCACTTCTGACAAAGAAGCTGGAGACACGGTCATGGGCACTTATGCTGATTTTTACCAACACTCGCTGAATCAACCCGAGGCTTTTTGGCGAGCGCAGAGTGACCTGATCGATTGGAAGGAAAAGCCGAGTCAAATTCTCGACTACCAAAATCCCCCGTTTGCGAATTGGTTTGTTGGTGGCACCACAAATCTTTGCCATAACGCTGTTGATCGTCATGTGTCCACCCTTGGCAATCAACCCGCCTTGATTTTTGTTTCGACGGAAACCGACGCTGAAGTTACTTATACCTTCGCCCAACTGAGCCGAGAGGTTCAGCGCATGGCAGCCATATTTCAAGATTTGGGTGTCACCAAAGGCGATAGGGTATTGATTTACATGCCCATGATTGCCGAGGCCGCATTTGCCATGTTGGCCTGCGCTCGAATTGGTGCCATTCATTCGGTTGTGTTTGGAGGCTTTGCTTCTCACTCGCTGGCTTCACGCATCGATGATTCCACCCCTTCTTTGGTGGTCAGTACCGATGCAGGTTCCAGGGGAGGGAAAGTTGTCCCCTATAAACCACTTCTTGATGAAGCCCTGAACTTGAGTCAACACAAGCCAGCTTCCGTGTTGATGGTCGATAGGGGTTTGGTGCCTTTTGTTTCGCAGCCGGGCAGAGACCATGACTACCATCCACTGAGGCAAAAGCACTTGGATGCTCAGGTGGAGTGCGCGTGGGTTGACAGCACTCACCCCAGTTACACGCTCTATACCTCTGGAACCACAGGCAAGCCCAAAGGCGTGCAAAGGGACACTGGCGGCTATGCCGTGGCTTTGGCCGCCAGCATGAAGCACATTTTCAATGTCAAGCCGGGCGAAACCTATTTCTCCACCAGTGACATCGGTTGGGTGGTGGGTCACAGTTACATCATTTATGGGCCTTTGATTGCAGGCATGGCCACCATCATGTATGAAGGTTTGCCCATTCGGCCTGACGGAGGTGTCTGGTGGAAATTGGTTGAAAAGTACAAAGTCAATGTCATGTTCAGTGCGCCAACGGCGGTGAGGGTGCTGAAAAAACAAGATCCGGCTTACTTGACCCAATTTGATCTTTCGAGCTTGCGTGCCCTGTATTTGGCTGGTGAGCCTTTGGATGAGCCAACCGCCCAATGGATCTCCCAAGGCTTGGGCAAGCCCATCATTGACAACTATTGGCAAACCGAAACGGGTTGGCCCATTTTGACGGTGGCTCACGGCGTAGAGCAAATGCCGACAAAATTTGGCAGTCCGGGCGTGCCCATGTACGGGTACAACATCAAGTTACTGGATGAAAACACGGGCGAAGAGTTGACTGGGGCTCATCAAAAGGGGGTTGTGGCCATTGAGGGTCCCCTGCCGCCGGGTTGTATGCAAACCGTCTGGAGAGACGACGATCGATTTGTGAAAACTTATTGGTCCAGTGTTCCTGGCAAATTGGTTTATTCCACTTTCGATTGGGGTGTGCGTGATGAGGATGGTTATTTCTTCATCTTGGGCCGTACCGATGATGTCATCAACGTTGCTGGTCATCGACTGGGAACTCGGGAAATCGAAGAAAGCATTTCCAGCCACCCCAATGTTTCAGAAGTGGCCGTGGTTGGGGTTGCCGATAGCTTGAAAGGTCAGGTCGCCATGGGTTTTGTCATTCCCAAAGATTCTTCTGGGCTGAGTGAACCCTCAGCCCGATTGAAATTTGAAGGGGAGGTTATGAAACTGGTTGACGGACAACTCGGTGCCGTTGCAAGACCTTCCAGGATTTTTGTCGTCTCTGCTTTGCCCAAGACCCGCAGTGGCAAACTGTTGCGACGTGCCATACAAGCGGTATGCGAAAAACGCGACCCGGGTGATCTGACCACGATGGAAGATCCCTCTGCCTTGGAACAGATCAAATCCCAGATGCAGTGAAAATGGCAGTGAGTGCCGTTCAAATATCGAAATCTGAATCAAATTCCATGTCACAATGGAGTTTGTACTTAGGCCCTTCCCAGCCACAGTCGCATCCGCCAATCGGTTAAGCCGTGTCGCGGAAGGTTTTTTTCAACCAACTAATGCTCCCTCAAGGGGGGTGGAGGTCAGCGAAATGAGTGATTCATCACCGGGCGGTTCTTCCGTCTATCAAGCCTACTCTGGCAACACTTACCTTTTTGGCGGCAACGCCCCATATGTCGAAGAGATGTATGAAAACTACCTGACCAATCCAGGTAGCGTGCCCGATTCATGGCGTTCTTACTTTGATGCGCTTCAGCACATGAATGCCGCAGATGGCAGCCAGGCCAAGGATGTGGCACATCTGCCCGTGATCAATGCGTTTGCTGAGCGTGCAAAGTCAGGCGGCACGCGAGTGGTGATGGCCAGCAATGATGTGGAAATGGGGCGCAAACGCACTGCTGCTCAACAACTCATTGCGGCTTATCGAAATGTGGGCCAAAGATGGGCCAATTTGGACCCGCTCCAGAGAACCGAGCGACCAAACATTCCAGAGCTAGAACCGAGTTTTTACGGTTTTTCGGATGCCGACCAAGAAACCATTTTTGACACCAGCAACACCTTTTTTGGCCGCGATAGGATGAGCTTGCGAGAGCTCATCAATGCATTGCGTGAGACGTATTGCGGTACCTTGGGCCCTGAGTACATGTACACCTCAGACATGGTGCAAAAGCGTTGGTGGCAGCAAAAGCTAGAAGGCATTCGCAGCAAGCCCAATTTCACCGCTGAAAAGAAAAAACATATTCTCGAGCGTTTGACCGCCGCTGAAGGTTTGGAGCGTTTTTTACACACCAAATACGTGGGCCAAAAACGTTTCTCCCTTGAAGGTGGCGAGAGTTTCATTGCCGCCATGGACGAGTTGATTCAAGGTGCCGGCGCTTTGGGCATTCAAGAGGTGGTCATTGGCATGGCCCACCGTGGGCGCTTGAATGTGTTGGTCAACAGCATGGGTAAATTGCCCAAGGATCTTTTCGCTGAGTTTGACCACACAGCGCCTGAAGAATTGCCTGCGGGTGATGTCAAATACCACCAAGGGTTTAGCTCAGATGTCACCACCCCTGGTGGTCCGGTGCACTTGTCTTTGGCTTTCAACCCATCTCATTTGGAGATCGTCAACCCAGTCGTTGAAGGCTCGGTTCGTGCTCGCATGGATCGCCGTGGAGACCCCAAGGGTGATCAGGTGTTGCCAGTGTTGGTGCATGGCGATGCCGCATTTGGTGGGCAAGGTGTGAACCAAGAAACCCTGGCTTTGGCCCAAACCCGTGGATACACCACGGGTGGAACGGTCCACATCATCATCAACAACCAAATTGGATTCACCACTTCCGATCCCAGGGATATGCGGTCATCGGTTTTCTGTACCGATATTGTGAAAATGGTTGAGGCCCCCGTTCTGCACGTGAATGGGGACGATCCGGAAGCTGTGGTTTTGGCCACCCAATTGGCCCTTGAATTTCGCATGGCATTCCGACAGGATGTGGTCGTTGACATCACTTGCTTTCGCAAACTCGGTCACAACGAGCAAGATACGCCCAGCTTGACCCAGCCCTTGATGTACAAAAAAATTGCAGCACATCCGGGTACACGCAAACATTACGCTGACAAATTGGCTGCTCAAGGCTTGGGCGATTCCTTGGGTGACGATATGGTCAAAGCCTATCGATTGGCCCTGGATGAAGGTCGGCACACCACCGATCCGGTGCTCACCAACTTCAAGACCAAGTTCACAGTGGACTGGTCTCCTTACTTGGGCAAAAAATGGACCGACGCAGGTGACACGGCCATCCCCTTGGCGGAATGGAAACGTTTGGCTGAAAAAATCACCAGCCTGCCGTCCACCATCACACCACATCAATTGGTGAAAAAGGTCTACGACGACCGTGCCGCAATGGGAAGAGGGGACATTCCGGTTGATTGGGGCATGGGGGAGCACATGGCCTTTGCATCCCTTGTTGCCTCTGGGTTCCCCGTTCGTCTGTCTGGCGAAGATTCGGGGCGGGGCACTTTCACCCACCGCCATGCGGTGGTCCATGACCAAAACCGTGAGAAATGGGACATTGGCACCTACATCCCCCTGCAAAACGTCAGTGATAAGCAGGCACCTTTTGTGGTCATTGATTCAATCCTCTCGGAAGAAGCCGTACTGGGCTTTGAGTATGGATACGCTTCCAATGATCCCAATACTTTGGTGATTTGGGAGGCCCAGTTTGGCGATTTTGCCAACGGCGCACAAGTGGTGATCGATCAATTTATCGCCTCCGGTGAAGTCAAATGGGGCCGTGTCAACGGCATCACTTTGATGTTGCCCCACGGCTATGAGGGGCAAGGCCCAGAGCACAGTTCGGCCCGGGTTGAGCGTTTCATGCAATTGGCAGCCGATACCAATATGCAAATTGTTCAGCCCACCACCGCCAGTCAAATCTTTCATGTGCTGCGTCGCCAAATGGTCCGCAATTTGCGCAAGCCATTGATCATTTTCACCCCCAAGTCTTTGCTCAGAAATAAAGACGCGGCTTCGCCCATCAGCGAGTTCACCAAAGGTGGTTTCCAAACCATCATCCCTGACTCAGGTGAAATTCAAGCGGAAAAAGTCAAGCGTGTGGTGATATGTTCTGGCAAGGTTTACTACGACTTGGCCAAAAAGAGAGAAGAAAAAGGGCATCAAGACACGGCCATTTTGCGGCTTGAACAGCTGTACCCGTTTCCTCACAAAGCCTTTGCCGCCGAGCTGAAGAAATTTCCGAATGCCCAGGAAATTGTGTGGTGTCAAGATGAGCCACAAAACCAAGGTGCATGGTTTTTCATCCAACACAATATCCATGAAAACATGTTGGATGGACAACGCTTGGGGTATGCCGGCAGAGCTGCTTCAGCTTCCCCCGCAGTTGGATATTCCCACCTTCATCAAGATCAGCAAAAGGCACTGGTCGATGCAGCTTTCTCCAAGCTCAAGGGTTTCATTCTTACCAAGTGATAAAGCTTTCAGGTTCTGGTCAGTGTCGTCACTGTTTTCGCAATACTGACCAGCTTGTTCACGCCATAAATTTCAGGAAATAAAAATGTCAATTGTTGAAGTCAAGGTTCCCCAGTTATCTGAATCAGTGGCCGAAGCCACGATGCTTCAGTGGAAAAAGAAGGCAGGCGATACCGTTGCTGCGGATGAAATATTGATTGAAATAGAAACAGACAAGGTGGTGTTGGAAGTCCCCGCACCTTCTGCCGGTGTGTTGGCCGAAATCATCGTCCATGATGGCGAAACAGTGATTGCAGAGCAACTGATCGCCCGGATTGATACCGATGGCAAAGTGGCGGCCAGCAGCACATCCCATGCTGCGCAACCGGCTGTCAGCGCCCAAGCCCCAGTGGCATCTGTCGCAGCAGCGACCGCCCCAACCAAGTCAAATGTCGCCATGCCTGCAGCCGCCAAGTTATTGGCCGACCATGGCATGAACTCCAACAACGTGGCTGGCACAGGCAAAGATGGTCGAATCACCAAAGGTGATGTATTGGGTGCGGTGGCCACTGGTGCCCCATCCAAAGCCAGTGCAGTGATACCTACGGGTGTTCCGGTGACCGCATTGCCTCAGGTGGCAACACCCAAAGTTGACCTGGGCGACCGACCAGAGCAGCGTGTTCCCATGAGCCGATTGCGTGCCCGGGTGGCAGAGCGTTTGCTGCAGTCTCAGTCGACCAATGCCATTTTGACCACCTTCAACGAGGTGAACATGGCTCCCGTGATGGAAATGCGCAAGCGTTTTCAAGAAAAATTTGAAAAAGAACACGGTGTCAAGATTGGATTCATGAGTTTCTTCGTCAAAGCAGCCGTTCATGCTTTGAAGAAATACCCGGTTTTGAATGCCTCAGTTGACGGCAGCGATATTGTTTACCACGGCTATTTCGACATCGGTATTGCTGTGGGTTCGCCGCGTGGCTTGGTGGTTCCTATCCTTCGCAATGCCGATCAAATGAGCTTTGCAGACATAGAGAAAAAGATTGCTGAGTTTGGGTCAAAAGCCAGAGACGGCAAATTGGGCATGGAAGACATGACAGGGGGCACCTTCTCCATCAGCAATGGCGGGACCTTTGGTTCCATGATGTCCACCCCCATCATCAACCCGCCCCAATCGGCGATTTTGGGGGTCCATGCCACCAAAGACCGGGCGATGGTTGAAAACGGTCAAGTGGTGGTGCGTCCCATGAACTATTTCGCCATGTCGTATGACCATCGCATCATCGATGGTCGTGAAGCCGTTCTGGGCTTGGTGGCCATGAAAGAAGCGCTGGAAGATCCGGCCCGTTTGTTGTTTGACATCTGATTGGAATCCATATGAGCAAACAATTTGATGTCATCGTCATCGGCGCTGGTCCTGGTGGGTACATTGCGGCCATCCGTGCAGCTCAACTTGGTTTCCAAGTGGCATGCATTGACGAGTGGAAAAACACAGATGGTGGACCTGCACCGGGGGGTACCTGTACCAATGTGGGATGCATTCCCTCCAAGGCTTTGTTGCAATCATCGGAGCATTTTGATCACGCCAATCACCATTTTGCCGATCACGGCATCACGGCCACTGGCGTGAAAATGGATGTGGCCAAAATGATTTCCCGCAAAGACAGTGTGGTGAAACAAAACAACGACGGTATTTTGTACTTGTTCAAGAAAAACAAGGTCACTTTTTTCCATGGCCGTGGTGCGTTTAGCGGCCAGTCTGATGCCGGTTATGAAATCAAAGTCAGCGGGCCATCTGAAGAAACGCTTTCGGCCAAGCAAATCATCGTGGCCACTGGTTCCCATGCACGTGCTTTGCCGGGTGTACCCTTTGACGAAGTCAATGTGCTGTCCAACGATGGGGCGTTGCGATTGGGCGCTGTTCCCAAAAAGCTGGCTTTGATTGGTTCTGGGGTCATTGGATTGGAGATGGGCTCGGTCTGGCGACGGTTGGGCGCAGAGGTGACCATTCTCGAAGGCTTGCCCACTTTCCTCGGTGCTGTGGACGAGCAAATTGCCAAAGAAGCCAAGAAGGCTTTTGACAAGCAAGGTCTCAAGATTGAGCTCGGCGTTAAGGTGGGCGAGATCACAAATGCTAAGAAAGGTGTGACAGTCAACTACACCAACGCCAAGGGCGATGCTGTGAAGTTGGATGCCGACAAACTCATTGTCAGCATTGGCCGTGTCCCCAACACCATTGGATTGAACCCCGAGGCCGTGGGTTTGCAATTGGATGAAAGAGGCGCTGTTTTGGTGGATGGCGATTGCAAAACCAACTTGCCCGGTGTGTGGGCGGTCGGTGATGTGGTGCGTGGCCCGATGCTGGCCCACAAAGCTGAAGAGGAGGGTGTGGCGGTGGCCGAGCGCATTGCCGGTCAACATGGCCATGTCAACTTCAACACCATTCCTTGGGTTATCTACACCAGCCCTGAAATTGCGTGGGTTGGGCGCACGGAACAACAACTCAAAGCCGAGGGTGTGGCTTACAAGGCTGGATCTTTTCCATTCTTGGCAAATGGTCGTGCACGCGCGCTTGGCGATACCACTGGCATGGTGAAGTTTTTGGCCGATGCGCACACGGATGAAATATTGGGTGTGCACATGGTTGGACCTCAGGTCTCTGAATTGATTTCATAGGCTGTGGTGGCCATGGAGTTCAAAGCCAGCTCGGAAGACATTGCGCGCATTTGTCACGCTCACCCCTCTTTGAGTGAGGCGACAAAGGAGGCCGCCTTGGCTGTTGACAAGAGAACCCTTAACTTTTGATCCCCAGTCCATCTTGACTTGATTAAACCCGCTGCCAACAGCGGGTTTTTTCATGAAATCATCAGTCACTTTGAAGTGTGGCAGACTGTCAATTGGTTTCAGTCTACACAATACCCATTCGACATGTCGGTCAAAAAAATTTATTTTTCTGAGTTGGAGAAACGCGGTCATACCAGTGATCCTTCTCAGTTGAAAGCGGTTGACGCTTTGGAGCGGTGCGCGGATGAATGGGGGTCATACAAGAGAAAAAGATCCAATGCATTCAAAAAACTGATCGCTCGCCCGGAAATACCCAAAGGGGTTTACATGTATGGAGGGGTGGGTCGAGGCAAAAGTTTCCTGATGGACTGCTTCTATAAGTCTGTGCCGATTAAGCGAAAAACACGGCTGCATTTCCATGAGTTCATGCGTGAAGTACATCGCGAACTGAACGACTTGCAAGGCACGGTGAACCCCCTGGATGAGCTTGGTAAGCGAATGTCACAGCGCTACAAGCTCATTTGCTTTGATGAATTCCATGTGGCTGACATCACCGATGCGATGATTTTGCACCGGCTTTTGGTGGCCATGTTCAAGCACGGAATTGGGTTTGTCACCACCTCCAATTTCAAGCCCGATGATTTGTATCCCAATGGTTTGCACCGGGACCGAATTCTTCCCGCCATTGAATTGCTCAACGCCCATTTGGAAGTGGTCAATGTAGACCATGGCAAAGATTACAGGATGAGCACGCTGGAGCAGGCGCATCTCTACCACACACCTTTGACCCAACAGGCAAATCTAATGATGACTGAGACCTTTGATCGATTGGCTGAGTGCCCTGATCAAGAAGCGTCTTTGCTCATTGAATCGCGCCGCCTCGACGCGCTGAGGCGGGCCGGAGGTGTGGTCTGGTTCGATTTCAAAAATCTATGTGGCGGCCCACGATCTCAAAATGACTATCTGGAGATCGCAGCGCAGTTTCACACGGTCTTTTTGAGCAATGTTCCACAGATGTCTGCGGCCATGGCTTCTGAAGCAAGGCGCTTTACGTGGCTGATCGATGTGTTGTACGACAGACATGTCAAACTCGTCTTGTCTGCTGAAGTATCGCCAGAAAATTTATACATCCAAGGACCGCTTGCCCACGAGTTCCCGCGCACGGTATCAAGACTGCAAGAGATGCAATCGTCTGAGTATTTGGCATCGGAGCGCCGCATCGTAGACACAGCCCTGACATGACATCAGTCCCTTTCAGCGGTAAACCGCTGTCACAAAAGGTGCTTGAAACGTTTGCAGCGGACGGCGTTCTTTCACGAGTGGCCGGTTCATTTCATGTGCGCAGTGGCCAAGTTGACATGGCTTTGGCCGTGGCGGAACAAATTGAACAAGGGGGGGCCTTGGTGGTTGAAGCAGGCACGGGGGTCGGAAAAACCTATGCTTACTTGGTCCCCGCACTGCTGTGTGGCGAGCGAATATTGCTCTCCACGGCCACCAAAGCTTTGCAAGATCAATTGTTCAACAGAGATCTGCCAGCCCTGGTCACTGCACTTGGTTTGCCCATTCGATTGGCTTTGCTCAAAGGCAGAAGCAATTACCTGTGTACGCATCGCATGCGCCAAAGCCAAGCGCAAGAAATCAGTTTGGACCGATTTGCGCGCATGGACATGGTCAAAATCAAAGCCTGGGCGCAACAAACCTTGACAGGTGATTTGTCCGAAGTGGATGGTTTGAGCGAACAATCAAAAGTGATTGAGTGGGTCACTTCGACCCGCGAGAACTGTTTGGGTTCAAACTGCCCCGATTTCCGATCTTGTCATGTGTTGGAGGCTCGCCGAAAAACCATGGCTGCCGATGTCGTGGTGATCAATCACCATTTATTTTTTGCTGATATTGCTGTTCGCGAATCTGGTGTTGCAGAGCTGCTACCAACCTCGCGGGTCGTTGTCTTTGATGAGGCGCATCAACTCAATGAGACAGGTGTCGCCTTCTTGGGAAAGAGCTTGTCCAGTGCGCAATTAATTGATTTAAGGCGCGACACATTGGTGGCTGGGCTTCAAATGGCGCGAGGGCTGGTCGATTGGAATGGACTTTGCAGCGCTTTGGAAAAAGCCGCCCGTGACTGGCGTTTGGCCATGCCCAGTCAGGCCGTTGGAGGCCGCTTGGCATGGGATGTCGATGCACCGCAAACCTGTCATCCTCAAGCATGGCAACAGTCCATGTTTGGGGTCGGAATGGCATTGGCCAATTTGGTGGAGGCCTTGGATTCGGTGAGTGAAATCGCGCCTGATTTTTTGCGCTTGCATGAACGGGCCAACCAAATGGCGCAACGGGTAGAGCAATTTTTGCGGCCAGTAGAAGCGGGTGCTGTCCGGTGGCTTGAAGTCAACGGGCAGGTCAAATGTGTTGAGTCACCTTTGGACATTGCGCAGGTGATCCAGTCTAAGCTGTTACCCGCCTTGGATGAGGAAACTTCAGACCAATTGACCAAAACCTGGGTATTCACATCGGCCACATTGGGTGATGAGCCCACACTGAGGTGGTTCACGGAACCGGTGGGTTTGTCGGATGCCAAACTTCTGCGTGTGGAGAGTCCGTTTGATTACCCCACTCAAGCGTTATTGCACATCCCACCCCATTTTCCTCAACCACAAGACCCTGACCACAGTTCCCAAGTGGCTGCTTTGGCGGTCACTGGCGTTCGCTTGTTGCGTGGCAGGACATTGATACTGACCACCAGTTTACGGGCCATGTCCACCATTGGCGAGGCGCTGAAATCCGCATTTGAAGACGATCCGTCCATTGAAGTACTGATTCAAGGGCAGTGGCCCAAACGTCGATTGATGGAAAGATTTCGGCAAGGTGACGAGGACGGTCAGCCAGGATGCGTGATGGTGGCCTCTGCCAGTTTCTGGGAAGGCTTCGATGTCCCGGGAAAATCGTTGCAACTGCTGATCATCGATAAATTGCCCTTTCCCTCACCCAGCGATCCATTGGTCAAGGCAAGGTCCAACAAGCTGACTTCTGCGGGTAGAAACGCATTCAATGAACACGCTTTGCCAGAAGCCATCGTGACCCTGAAACAAGGTTGTGGCCGATTGATTCGCAATGAAACGGACAGCGGAGGTGTCTTGATCGCAGACACCCGGATGTTGAGTGCCAGTTATGGGAAGCGTATTTTTTCAGCCATGCCCAAAATGCGAAGGGTTGATCAAACCGAAATGTTTTGGTCCGAGTTGTCCCAAATCACCAAAGTTTCCACCAGGGCTTCTTGAGTGGGTCGGCCGATGGCGGCACTTTGACAATGGGTTTGCCCAGGATGGGGTTGTTGGGAAAGTTCATCTCCAGTACCCGCTTGTTGTCATCGCGCAGTTCTTTGAGGCCCAGTGTGTCGTAGCAACGAACCAAAATTCCCAATGCTTCTTCGACAGACTCAGAGGCGGGAAAGTCTTGGACGACGGATTGTGCGCGGTTGACCGCAGCCACGCATGCGCCTGTTCGCATGTAGTATTTGGCCACATTCAGCTCGGACCTGGCTAGCGTGTTGATGATGTATTGCATCCGCGCAGTGGCATCGCTGGCATAACGCGATTCAGGAAAGCGGGTCACCAATTCTTTGAATGCTTCAAAAGATTGGCGTGCGGCCAATTGATCGCGTTCAGATAAATCGGGTTTGAGGATGCCTCCCAACAAGCCCAAGTCATCATTGAAGTTGATCGTCCCCTTGAGATAAAGCGCATAGTCCAGAGCGGGATTGACAGGATTGAGTCGGATGAACCGGTCCAAAGTGGCCACGGCCAAAATGGGTTCGTTGTTTTTATATTGCGCAAATGCCTTTTCCAGTTGTGCTTGTTGCGACAAAACTGTTCCGGCAGCCCTGCCTTCTAATTTGTCATAAAGGCCAATTGCTTTTTCATAGGCCCCTGCAGCCATTTCACTTTTGGCTTCCTCATGTAATTTTTCGATGGACCAACCGGCGGTGGGATCTGAGTCTGACGCACAACCGATGACGGCGATCAGGACTCCAATAAAGATTGATAATCGAAAAAAACTTGGCATTGATTTACCTTTTCTAGCGCTGCCCGTCCATTATCAATCATGTTGCATTCCTCGGCTCCCCATCATCCCAAGGATGACCCACCAGCATGGGCATCTTTCGATGAAGAGTTGTTGGAATCATCCGATGCGCAGCCGCCAGAGGTCGAGTTTCGACAAATACGCATTGCGCCAGAACAGCATGGCATGCGGTTTGACATGGCTTTGTGCCATGCACTCGAAGATTTTTCTCGCAGTTTTGTCTCCATGTTGATCGCTGAACAACGGGTCAATGCATTGCAAAGTTTGGGGCAGGGCTTGTTCAAGCCCTCTACCAAGGTCAAGGCGGGGCAGTTGTTCGAGGTTGAAATCAGGCCCAGTTTGCAAAGCCAAGCCTACAAACCTCAGTCCATGGAGATTGACACCATTTTTGAAGATGAACATTTGCGCGTCATCTGCAAACCAGCTGGTTTGGTGGTCCATCCTGCACCGGGCAATTGGACCGGCACTTTGCTCAATGGCCTGTTGGCCATCGATCAGTTGTCTTGGCATTTGCCCAGAGCCGGGATCGTGCACAGACTGGACAAAGACACCAGTGGATTGATGGTGATTGCCCGTACCCGCGCATGCATGGATGCATTGACTGCATTGATCTCACGCCGTGAAGTCAGCCGTCAGTATTTGGCAATGGTTCATCGCACTTGGCAAGGTTCCGGTCGTGATGTGGAGTTACCCATTGGCCGAGACCCCAAACAGCGCTTGCGAATGGCCGTGGTGGACATGGTGCGGCACCCAGGCAAACCAGCCAAAACACACATCGAATGTTTGGATCGAAATGACCGATTCAGCTTGCTGCACTGCACGCTTTCAACCGGCAGGACACACCAAATACGTGTTCATCTGTCCCATTTGGGGCATCCGCTTATTGGTGATGGTCTTTACGGTGGTCAAGTCAGTGGCGGCATGGATCGGCAAGCATTGCATGCCCTTCGATTGGGGTTTGTTCACCCCATGACGGGACAAGCGTGCCAATGGATTCAGCCGCTGCCCCATGACATGGCTGGTGCCCTTGAAAATTTGGGGCTGCGCTACAATGAATTCGATACTTGATTGGCCATTCTGCTGAGTATTTTCTCCTTTTAGCCCTCTACTTTCGTTTTACATCTGTCTGTACACACCATGAATACCTCGGAGGCCAAGCGAGTCCTGGAAACAGCATTGATCTGCGCCCAACAACCGATTGCGGTCAAGGAGCTGGGCACACTGTTTCAAGAACAAGTCGGCGCAGACACCATCAAGGCGCTGTTGACGGATTTGCAGCACGATTGGGCCCAGCGCGGGGTTGAATTGGTTCATGTGGCCAGCGGTTGGAGGTTTCAAAGCAAGCCTGAAATGCGTGTTTATTTGGACCGCTTGCATCCTGAGAAGCCCCCCAAATACTCGCGTGCTGCCATGGAAACGCTGGCGATCATTGCTTACCGACAACCTGTTACCCGCGGCGACATGGAGGATGTCCGGGGTGTCACCATCAACTCACTGGTGATCAAGCAATTGGAAGACAGGGGCTGGGTGGAGGTGATCGGACACCGCGAATCGGTTGGCCGGCCTGCTTTGTATGCCACCACACGCCAGTTTCTTGACGACCTTGGCTTGGCTTCTCTGGATCAACTGCCCGCATTGGAAAGTCCCCAAGACCCCTTGCATGCACTGGCCGCACTCGACAATGGGTCAGAGACGACCCAAACCCATTTGGAGTCTTTGCTCGATGGCGACTTGATCCCTGATGAAGAACAAGCTTCTCCGCATGGCTGATCAAATTTCAGGTGGTCCCACCAAAAAGCCGGTAGACATTGCCAGCCAAAAAGATGCTTCTCGCCGATTTGAGGATGTCATTTCAGGGGAGTTCGATGCGCTTGCCCTGCAAACCGATGGGCCCGCCCCAATGGGCAAACGGGTATTGATGCCCCAAGCCGATAGCCCCAAACTGCACAAATTGTTGGCCCAATCGGGGTTGGGTTCTCGTTTGGAGATGGAGGCGCTGATCGCTCAAGGAAAAATCACGGTCAACGATGCCCCTGCACATGTGGGACAACGGGTTCAAGCCGGCGATCATGTCAAGCTGGCTGGAAAACCCGTGAAGCTGAGGTTTGCTCCCCCTCCTTTGCGGGTGATTGCTTATCACAAGCCTGTGGGCGAAGTGGTCACCACGGATGACCCTCAAAACAGACCCACTGTTTTTCGCAAACTACCCCGCCTCTGGCAAGGGAAGTGGCAATCTGTGGGGCGACTGGATCTCAACACCGAGGGATTGTTGTTACTGACCAGTTCTGGTGAGTTGGCCAATCAACTCATGCACCCCCGTTTTGGTCTCGAACGCGAGTATGCGGTTCGCGTGTTGGGTGCTTTGAGCAATGAGGAAAAACAAAAACTGCTGGATGGTGTCAACTTGGATGATGGGCTGGCCAAGTTTGGCAGCATCCAAGACGGTGGGGGCGAGGGTGCAAATTGTTGGTACCGGGTCACCATATCCGAGGGACGCAATCGAGAAGTCAGGCGCATGCTGGAGTCTTTGGGGCATGCGGTCAGCCGACTCATTCGGATCCGTTACGGTGCCATGGTGCTGCCCAAAGGGTTGAAACGTGGTGCTTGGATGGAGTTGGACGCGGCAGACATCAACGCCCTGGTTCAAGCCGTGGGAGGTGCTGGACCCCGAGGAAGTGCCCCATCCACGCCTGCTTTGATTGGCGCAGACAGCTTGCGGCGAGTGCGCAAAACCACGGCCAACCAACGCAAACGCCATGCGGGCCCACCTGGGTCTGTTCGCAACAAGCCCGGAAATGGCCGCTGATGATGGCGGGTTAAAGCCTGGGCAGGCTCGGCTCAGGTAAAATGCGCCACCTTTTCAGCCGGTTTGGCTGCTTTTTTATAAGAGAAATCCCATGTCGATCGAACGCACCCTGTCCATCATCAAACCCGATGCCGTAGCCAAAAATGTGATTGGCCAAATTTACGCCCGCTTCGAAGGTGCTGGCCTGAAAATTGTGGCCTCCAAAATGGCCCATTTGTCCACAGCAGAAGCACAAGCCTTCTATGCGGTACACAAAGAGCGTCCTTTTTTCAAGGATTTGGTTGATTTCATGGTCTCAGGCCCTGTGATGATCCAAGTTTTGGAGGGCGAGGGCGCGATTTTGAAAAACCGTGACCTGATGGGTGCCACCGATCCGAAGAAAGCCGCCAAAGGGACCATCCGTGCTGATTTCGCTGACAGCATTGATGCCAATGCAGTCCATGGCTCAGACGGCCCCGAAACGGCCAGTGCCGAAATTGCGTTCTTCTTTGCCGGAATGAATACCTATTCCCGGTGAATTCCGGGCAGGGCTGTGTGATTGAACGCAGGTCCTCTCAGCCATGAAGACCAATCTCCTTGAATTTGATCTTCATGGTTTGCAATTGTTTTGCGAAAGCCTGGGCGAGAAGCGCTTTCGCGCCCAACAACTCTTCCGATGGATACACCAAAAGGGGGAGTCTGATTTTGATCGCATGTCTGACTTGGCATTGAGTTTCAGGGCCAAGCTTCAGCAACATGCCACAGTGGAAGGCCTGCAGGCCGTCAAAACCCACAGATCCCAAGACGGCACCATCAAATGGCTCTTTTCGGTTGGTCACAGTGATGCGATTGAGACCGTCTTTATCCCTGAAGAGGGTCGTGGAACCTTGTGCATTTCATCCCAAGCCGGTTGTGCGGTCGGTTGTCGCTTTTGCTCCACCGGCCACCAAGGCTTTAGCCGCAACTTGACCACGGCCGAGATCATGGCCCAGTTATGGATGGCGGAGCACCAATTGCGCCGTCAAATGGGGATCAATGAGCGGGTCATCTCCAATGTGGTCATGATGGGCATGGGCGAGCCTTTGCAAAACTACTCGGCTTTGTTGCCCGCGCTCAGGACCATGCTCGATGACCATGGATACGGTTTGTCCAGGCGAAGGGTCACTGTTTCCACCTCTGGGGTGGTTCCCATGATGGACAGATTGGCGCAAGACTGCCCAGTGGCATTGGCGGTGTCCTTGCACGCTCCAACAGATTTGCTGCGCAACGATTTGGTTCCGCTGAACCTGAAGTACCCTTTGGCAGAATTGTTGCAAGCCTGTTCTCGTTATTTGGCCCATGCGCCCCGTGATTTCATCACTTTTGAATACTGCATGTTGGCGGGGGTCAATGACCAAGTTGAGCATGCCCAAGCATTGATTGATTTGCTCAGCCATTCGGCTGATGGCAAGCGTTTATCGTGCAAATTCAATTTGATTCCCTTTAACCCTTTTCCTGCTTCGGGCTTGGTTCGGTCCGCGCCCGATGTGGTGCAAAGATTCGCCCATCAACTCAACCAGGCTGGCATCGTCACCACCGTGCGCAAAACCCGTGGCGACGACATCGATGCCGCCTGTGGCCAGTTGGCCGGAGATGTGGTCGATCGAACGCGCGCTGCGCAACGCATGGCCAAGCAGCGCATCATTCCCATGGTGCCTGCCTCATCATGATGGGCTTGGTATGGCAATGTCGATTGATTTCTGCAGCTGCTGCACTGATGGTCTCTGCCTGTGGTCAAGTCTTGTCTGTGCCCAACCCCAATGACCAGTCACCTGTGGGTTTATGGTCCCTGAAACAGGACCCATCACCCGGCCGTGTCAGGGCCAAAGCCCGTCTGGAGTTGGGGCAGGCCTACTTCGAACAAGGCCAAATGTCGATTGCCCTGCAAGAGGTGGCATTGGCCCAGGCTGCGGACCCCCAGTGGATTGCCATCTACAACTTGAAGGCTTTGGTTTTGGAGCGCATGGGTCAATCGGATTTGGCCCGCAGCAGCTTTGAGGAAGGTCTTCGATGGGCGAACCGCCATCCCAGCCTGGGAGCTGAGTTGGCCGATCTGCAACACAACTGGGGGCTGTGGCTTTGTACGCATGGCGCACCCGAACAAGCCCTTGTGCAGTTCAAACGTGCCATGTCTCAACCCGGATATGCCTTGCGTGAAAAAACGCAGCTGGCCATGTCCCGTTGCCCCCAAATGGCAAGGGGTTGAGGTGCCTGATTCATCACTGAGCTCGTCCTTGACGGCAGGTTCCTGGTTAAGGCAACAAAGAGAGGCCGCCAACGTCAGCTTAGAGGCATTGTGTGTGGCCCTCAAAGTGCAACCCAGTCGTTTGCTGGCTCTGGAATCGGATGATTGGGACAGCTTGCCCGATACATTGTTCATTCGCAGCTTGGCTTTGGGCATTTGCCGCCATCTGCGCGCCGATGAGCAGGTTTTGTTGCCCTTGTTGCCGGCACCACCGCAGCGAGATTTGAGGGTGGGGCACAGCGACATTCATTCAATTCCCTACAACCCCAAACGGTGGTCGGGGCCCATGCTCTTTTTCTCTGATCGCGGGGCGAGGGCCATCCAGCATTTGCTGGCTGGCTTGTTCTTGTTGCTGGTCATGGGGTATCTGGGATGGCATTTTTTCTCAGATACTTCAGAACCTGTCCCGGTGTCTGCCGTGCTGCTCGCTCAGGAGAGGGAAAAGGCCAGCCCGAGCGTCACACCACCGCCACAGGAAACCCAGTCAAGCCCTGTTCAAGCCCATGCAGACAGCCAAGGGCAGCAAAATCCACAAGAAGTGTCTGCACAAGCACCGAACCCCGTTTTGTTGGGTGTCAAACCACATGTGGTCATCACCCCGGTGATTCCCCTGGCTTTGAAGCAAAATTCGGAAAATCCAGCCCCTCTCACCACCAAACCCTGAGGCCCTTTATGAACACGCCCATACATGTATCGCATGCCAAATCGCGCCACAGCCTCCAGGGGCAGGTCAAGTGGGGTGGGCGTGTGGTGACAGTGGGTGGAAATGCACCCGTGCGGGTCCAATCCATGACCAATACCGATACGGTGGATGTCATCGGAACGGCCATACAAGTCAAAGAATTGGCCTTGGCTGGATCAGAGCTGGTGCGCATCACGGTTAACACACCAGAGGCGGCCAAAGCCGTGGCACCCATTCGCGAGCAGTTGGATCGCATGGGTGTGGATGTGCCTTTGATCGGTGACTTTCATTACAACGGTCATCGTTTGTTGTCAGACCATCCCGAATGTGCCCAGGCCCTTTCCAAATACCGCATCAACCCGGGCAATGTGGGCAAGGGCGACAAGCATGACAAGCAGTTCACCCAAATGATTGAAGCCGCATTGCGATGGGACAAACCGGTTCGCATTGGTGTCAATTGGGGCAGTTTGGACCAGGAGTTATTGGTCAAATTGATGGATGAAAACGCCCTGCGCAGCCAGCCTTGGGATGCCAAGCAGGTCATGTACGAGGCGCTGATCACATCGGCCTTGGACTCAGCCCAGTTGGCCGAAAAACTGGGCATGGCACCTGAACAAGTGATGCTCAGTTGCAAAGTGTCCGGTGTTCAAGATTTGATTTCTGTTTACAGAGAACTGTCCAAGCGTTGTCAGAATCCGCTGCACCTGGGTTTGACAGAGGCGGGCATGGGCACCAAAGGCACGGTGGCCTCGGCCACCTCTTTGGGAGTTTTGTTGCAAGAAGGCATAGGTGACACGATTCGCGTGTCTTTGACACCCCAACCCGGTGAATCACGAACCCAGGAAGTGGTGATCGCCTCCGAAATATTGCAATCCCTGGGTTTGCGTACCTTTGTGCCCAGTGTGACGGCTTGTCCGGGTTGTGGCCGAACCACCAGCACCACCTTCCAAGAATTGGCCAAGCAGATCGATGATTTTTTGCGTGCCCAGATGCCGGTGTGGCGGGTCAAGTACCCGGGCGTTGAGCACATGAAAGTGGCGGTCATGGGATGTATCGTCAATGGGCCAGGGGAGAGCAAGCATGCCAATATTGGCATCAGCCTGCCTGGCACGGGCGAAGCACCCGCGGCCCCTGTTTTCATTGATGGGGAAAAGACCCAGACCCTGCGCGGCCAACAAATTGCAATTGATTTTCAAAAGATCGTTGAACAATACATCGAACAAAAATACAGCACCGTGTGAGTGGTGCCAGGAAAGAACTACAGATGGCTGACAAAATTTCCGCAGTCAAAGGCATGAATGATGTGTTGCCTCCCCAGTCTGGCGATTGGGAGTGGCTGGAGTCTGTGGTGCGTCAGTTGATGCATCGCCACGGTTACAAAAACATACGCACGCCCATCGTTGAACCCACGGGCCTGTTCATTCGCGGCTTGGGAGAGGTCACAGACATTGTCGAAAAGGAGATGTACTCCTTCACCGATCGCCTCAATGGGGAGGAGCTGACCTTGCGGCCGGAAAACACGGCGGGTGTGGTGCGCGCAAGCATTGAGCACAACTTTTTGTATGAAGGCGGAAAAAGGCTTTATTACATGGGCCCGATGTTTCGCCATGAAAGGCCTCAACGCGGCCGCTACCGTCAATTCCATCAAATCGGTGCTGAAGCCTTGGGTTTTGCCGGGCCGGAGGTCGATGCAGAAATCATATTGTTGGCCCACAACTTATGGAAAGAACTCGGCCTCAAAGATGTGCGCCTGGAAATCAACAGCCTGGGGCAAAGCAGCGAACGACAGGCCCACCGCGCAGCCCTGATTGCTTATTTGGAACAGCACCAAGACCAACTGGATGCGGATGCCAAACGCCGCTTGCACACCAACCCACTTCGAATTTTGGACACCAAAAACCCTGAACTACAAGGCTTGGTGAATGACGCGCCGAAATTGATGGATTTTTTGGGTGCGGATTCTCTGGGGCATTTCAACCGGTTGCGTGACATGCTGGATGCGTGTCAAGTCAGCTATCGCATCAATCCAAGATTGGTGCGGGGCATGGATTATTACAACCTGACCGTGTTTGAATTCATCACGGAGAGCCTGGGTTCGCAAGGCACCATTTGTGGCGGCGGTCGATACGATGGCTTGATCGAACAATTGGGCGGCAAGCCCGCTCCAGCCATTGGATGGGCCTTGGGTGTTGAGCGGGTGATTGAACTGCTGAAGGAGCAAAGCTTATTGCCCGCAGAACCGCACCCTGATGTCTATGCCATTGTGGGAGACCCTGCCGACTTGCCCAAAGTATTGGGTTGCTTGCAGCTGTTGCGTGATGCGGGATTGAGCGTGCAAATGCATGCCAGTCCGCGCCAAGAGTGGAGCAGCATGAAGGCGCAGTTCAAAAAAGCAGACACTTCCGGTGCCACTTACGCCCTCATCTTTGGTTCTGAGGAGTTGCAGCAGGGGACGGTGGCACGCAAGTCACTGCGCGACGACAAACTGCCGCAAGACACCATCGCCTTGGCCGATTTGGCCCAATGGGCAAGCGACCTACAATCACGGTCTAATTAGGAAGATCATGGCCACGAATTTGGATTTGGAAGAACAAGAGCAGCTTGATCAACTCAAGCACTTTTGGCAACAGTGGGGCAATGCCATCAGCACCTGTTTGGCAGTGGTGGCATTGGCTTATTTGGCGTATACCAGCTGGAATTATTGGCAAAGGCATCAAGCTGCCCAAGCCACCGTGTTGTTTGACACGGTTGAACGTGCGCAAAAGGGTGCCGATTTGGTTTTGATGGAACGTGCGGTTGCCGACATCAAGGATAAATTTGGCAGAACGGTCTATGCCAGCCAAGCGGCACTTTTGTTGGCCCAGGTGCTGCTGGAAAAAGATCGCCAGGATGATGCCCAAACCCAGTTGCAATGGGCGGTCGATCACGGGGCTGATGCTGGCTATCAAACCATTGCCAGATTGCGTTTGTCGGCTTTGCTGATCGATAAAAAACAAAATGAGGCTGCTCGGCAGTTGTTGTCAGCCACTGTACCGGTGGCCTATCAGCCATTGGTCCAAGACCGACTGGGTGATCTGGCTTTGCTGGAGGGCAAAAAGTCCGATGCAATCGGCCTTTACCAAAACGCATGGCGTGCCATGGATCCCCGTGCCGAATACCGCCGGTTGCTGGAAATCAAGTTGGCATCCTTGGGGGTTGAACCCAAGGCGCAGCCAACTGATAAGCCGTGAGCGTGATGGACCGGGCCAATCTGCAACACATCTCTGGCCGCTGGTTCACCCTGGCCGGTTTGGTGGCCTTGCTTGGATTGGCCGCATGTGGTTCCCCGCCCAAACCGAAGCCCCAGGATCTGGGTGCTGTTCCCAATAATTTGCCGTTGCAATCGACCTGGTCATATGCCGCTGGCCCGATTGACATGTCGCTGGCCGTCAGTGTTCAGCCCAATGGTTTGGCTCTGGCCAATGCAAGGGGTGCGGTGTGGGCATTAGACCCCTCCTCAGGTCGGGAACTTTGGCGAACCCAGGTGGGTCCCTTGAGCGCTGGTGTGGGCAGCGACGGACAGTTTTTTGCGGTGATGGGCAAACAAAGTGAATTGATCGTCATCAAAGACGGCAAGGAAATATGGCGCAAACCCATGACCGCCCAATCATTCACACCGCCCCTGGTGGCAGGCGGGCGTGTTTTTGTGCTCAGTGCCGATCGCAGCATCTGGGCTTTCGATGCCATGAGTGGCAGGGTTTTGTGGAGTCAGGCCCGGCCAGGGGAGCCCTTGGTTTTGCGCCAAATGGGTGTCTTATTGCCTGTGGGTGACACCTTGGTGGCCGGACAAGGTGGACGCTTGGTGGGCCTGCAGCCCTTATCGGGCGCAGTGCTGTGGGAGGTCTCCATCGGAACTTCTCGCGGCACCAATGACATGGAGCGCTTGGTTGACTTGGTCGGGCCGGCCAGTCGGGCAGGTTCTGTGGTTTGTGCCCGTGCCTTTCAGGCACAAATCGGCTGTGTGGACACCCGCAATGCGGCCGTGCTTTGGACCCGGCGCTCGGTCGGTGACCAAGGGTTGTCTGGCAACGATCAAGTCGTGGTGGCCACCGACAGCAATGGGATCTTGGTGGCATCCAACCGAATCAATGGAGAAAAAATTTGGGAGTCAGATCGGCTGCGTTACCGACAGTTGACGGCCCCATTGGTGTCTGGGCAATTCACCGCAGTGGGTGACAGCGCAGGCCAACTCTATTTCTTCTCTCAAAAAGATGGCAGTTTGGTGCACCGTGCAGCCAGCGATGGCAGTGGTTGGGCCATCCATCCCACAGCTTCACGCGATCAAATCATCACCATCACGCGCAAGGGCCTGGTCCAAGCCTGGAAGATCTCGTCAGGCCAACCATGAAACCTGTCCTGGCTTTGGTGGGCCGGCCCAATGTGGGCAAATCCACGCTGTTCAATCGGCTGACCCAATCACGAGATGCCATCGTGGCTGACTTTCCAGGCCTGACCCGAGATCGTCACTACGGGCAAGGCAAACAAGGGTCTTATGATTTCATCGCCATCGATACCGGCGGGTTTGAGCCGGATGCATCCAGTGGCATTTACAAAGAAATGGCCAAGCAAACCCAACAGGCGGTGGCCGAGGCGGATGTGGTGGTGTTCGTGGTGGATGCGCGCGAAGGCTTGAGTGCACAAGACCACGACATTGCCAATTTCTTGCGCAAACTCAGCAAACCTTGCGTGTTGGCGGCCAACAAAGCCGAGGGTATGCAGCAGGGTTTGCAACTGGCCGAGTTTTATGAATTGGGCTTGGGAGAGGTGCATCCCGTTTCAGCCGCCCACGGACAAGGTATTCGCAGCCTGGTGGAAACCGCCTTGGAGCCTTTGTACACATCTGGGCTTTTCACCAAAGAAGACGAATCTGCTGAACCCGATGGGACCATCAAATTGGCCGTGGCCGGGCGACCGAACGTGGGAAAGTCCACCTTGATCAACACATGGTTGGGCGAAGAACGCTTGGTGGCATTTGACATGCCCGGCACCACCCGTGATGCCATCAGCGTCCCCTTTGAACGCAACGGTCAACGTTATGAATTGATCGATACCGCTGGATTGCGGCGCAAGGGTAAAGTTTTTGAGGCCATCGAAAAGTTTTCTGTCGTCAAAACCCTCCAAGCCATTGAGTCTGCCAATGTGGTCTTGTTGCTGCTCGATGCCACCCAAGGGGTGACGGAACAAGACGCACACATTGCTGGCTTTGTGCTCGAGTCCGGCCGTGCGGTGGTGTTGGCGGTCAACAAATGGGATGCGGTGGACGCTTATCAGCGCGAGCTTTTGCACCGGTCGATTGAAGCCCGACTGGCCTTTTTGAAATTTGCCGCTGTGCATCTCATCTCGGCCAAAAAGCGCCAGGGCTTGGGTCCATTGTGGAACTCTGTGCAGCAGGCCCACCAAGCGGCCATGTGCAAAATGAGCACACCGGTGCTCACCCGACTCTTGTTGGAAGCGGTGCAGTTTCAAGCGCCACAACGCTCTGGGATGTTCAGGCCGAAATTGCGGTATGCCCATCAAGGTGGAATGAACCCACCCATCATCGTGATCCACGGCAATTCGCTGGAACATGTGGGTGCCGCATACAAACGGTACCTTGAAGGTCGCTTCAGAAAGGCCTTTAACTTGGAAGGCACCCCATTGCGCATTGAAATGAAAACCTCTGACAACCCCTATAAATACAAATCAGATTGATTTTTTTGTTCCCGCGCAAGGCCAAGGGTCAGGGGCCTGTGGTATGGTTCAAGCTTCATCACCAACACGGAGAATATCGTGGGTAACAAAGGGCAGTTATTACAAGATCCGTTCCTCAACGCATTAAGGCGTGAGCACATCCCTGTATCGATTTACCTGGTCAATGGCATCAAGTTGCAAGGGCAAGTGGAATCTTTTGATCAATATGTGGTGCTTTTGAGAAACACAGTCACCCAAATGGTTTATAAGCACGCCATTTCCACCATTGTTCCGGGTCGGGCTGTGACCTACCAATCTGACGAAGTTCCTCCCACCGCGGTGGCTTGATGACCCGGTTTTGAAAGACCCGCAAAGCCCAACATCCACGCCCGTTTTGCTGATGGGGGTGGATTTTCATCAAGCTGACTTTGACGCTCAACTGCAAGAACTGGGTTTATTGGTTCAAACAGCGGGCCTGCATCCGGTTGGTCGCTTGACTTGCAAGCGGCAAGCCCCTGATCCAGCCTTGTTCGTGGGCAAAGGCAAGGCCGACGAAATCAAGGCCCTGGCCCTGGAGTTGGGTGCCCAAGAAGTGGTCTTTGATCAGTCTTTGAGCCCCGCACAACAAAGAAATTTAGAGCGGCACCTCGAGATGCCTGTGAATGACCGCACCTTGGTCATTCTGGAGATTTTTGCCCAGCGCGCCCGCAGCCACGAAGGCAAATTGCAAGTGGAGTTGGCCAGGTTGCAATACCTGTCCACGCGATTGGTTCGACGCTGGTCTCACCTGGAGCGGCAGCGGGGTGGCATCGGTAACCGGGGTGGCCCCGGCGAAACCCAAATTGAATTGGACCGCCGCATGCTGGGAGAGGGCATCAAAAGAACCCGTGAACGGCTTGAAAAGGTGATGCGACAGCGCCAGACCCAACGCAAGCAAAGGTTGCGCAGAGATGCCTTTCGCATTTCTTTGGTGGGCTATACCAACGCGGGCAAGTCCACGTTGTTCAATGCACTGGTCAAAGCAAGAACCTATGCGGCTGATCAATTGTTCGCCACCTTGGACACCACCACCCGGCAAATCTATTTGGGTCAGGCCGATGGGTCTGGTTCATCGGCATCCTTGTCCGATACGGTGGGCTTCATCCGTGACCTGCCCCATGGTTTGGTCAAAGCATTTGCGGCCACTTTGCAAGAAGCCGCCGAGGCCGACTTGTTGCTGCATGTGGTGGACGCACACCACCCGCGCTGGTTGGAGCAAATTGAGCAAGTGCAATCCGTGCTGCAAGAAATTGGGGCCCAAGATGTGCCTCAATTTTTGGTCTTCAACAAAGCCGATGCCTTGCCACTTGACCGCAGGCCTTTGCATGCCCAGGACGTGTACGAACTCGATGGGATAGCGGTGCCTCGGTTTTTCATCAGTGCCCAAACCGGTTGGGGCTTGGCCGAGTTAAAGGCCGCATTGTCCGATCGGGTAAGGGCAAATACGGATAAACACGCGCCAGTTGATCCATGACAGGACCTGATGCGGTTTTCCAAATTAATTCGCATCATTTTCGGCCCGAAACCCCAAAAGGGCTTTCCATATTGGGCACAATGCTGATTCTTCGGAATAAACAAGATGGTCTCGCATGAACGTTAATCGATGGAAGCCACAGGGCTTTGGCTGGTTCAATCGTCTGTTGGGCATGTTCAACCTCAACGATGGGCGTTGGGGGCGATCGCAGGATCCCCAGGGCTCCCCCAATGGAAATGCCCAAGAGGGACCGCGCTCAGATTCGCAGCAGCCTTCCGGCACCCCTGACAACAAGCCAGACCATGAGGCTTCACCCAAGCAACCCAACAAGCCCAATTCGGGCCCGCCGGACTTGGATGACATTTGGCGCGACTTCAATCGCAAATTGGGTCAATTGATGGGCGGTAAACGCCCAGGACCCTCAGGTCCCAGCGGTGGGGTCGGGGGCTCTAATGGCGGCAATTGGGGCGGCTTCAAGCCCGATATGGGCAATGCACGGGCTGGTTTGGGTGTGATCGCCTTGATTGCCGTCTTGATTTGGATGGGCACAGGCTTCTTCATTGTTCAAGAAGGCCAGCAAGCCGTCATCACCCAATTTGGCCGTTACCACAGCACGGTGGGTGCGGGTTTCAATTGGCGTCTGCCTTACCCGGTTCAGCGCCATGAACTGGTGTTTGTGACCCAAATTCGCTCGCTTGATATTGGGCGCGACACCGTCATCAAAGCGACGGGCTTGCGCGAGTCCGCCATGCTGACCGAAGATGAAAATATTTTGGAGATCAAGTTTGCGGTTCAATACCGCCTCACCGATGCCCGGGCTTATTTGTTTGAAAGCAAAAACCCCACCGATGCCGTGGTGCAAGCCGCCGAAACCGCGGTTCGCGAGGTGGTGGGCAAAATGCGCATGGATTCGGCCTTGTCGGAAGAGCGCGACCAAATTGGCCCGCGGGTTCGGGCCATCATGCAGGTGATTTTGGACCGCTACAAAGTGGGCATTGAAGTGGTGGGCATCAATTTGCAGCAGGGTGGGGTGCGACCACCTGAACAAGTTCAAGCGGCATTTGATGATGTTCTCAAGGCGGGCCAAGAGCGTGAACGCGCCAAAAACGAAGCACAGGCCTATGCCAACGATGTGGTACCCCGTGCGGTGGGTGCGGCCTCACGCCTCAAAGAAGAGGCCGAAGGTTACAAGTCCCGCATCATTGCCCAAGCCCAAGGTGATGGGCAGCGTTTCAGATCGGTGCTCAACGAATACCAAAAAGCGCCACAGGTCACCCGGGATCGGATGTACATCGATGCCATGCAACAAATTTACAGCAACGTGACCAAGGTGCTCATCGAGTCCAAGCAAGGCTCCAACCTGTTGTATTTGCCCTTGGACAAAATTTTGCAAGCCACCCAATCGGGCAATGTGCCCACTGGGGCTGTCACGCCACCCAGCAACTCTGACAACAGCAATGCAGCCTCCAGCGCCGTGACGGCAGATCCTCGCAACCGCGATGGTTCCCGTTCGCGCGACCGCGATGCCCGTTAATTGTCCAGGCTTTCATCATGAACAAAATTGGTTTTTACATCACATCCGGTCTTGCGGCCCTGATGCTCATCAGCTCCACCCTGTTTGTGGTGGACCAACGGCAATTTGGGGTGGTTTACTCCCTGGGTCAGATCAAAGATGTGATCACCGAGCCGGGTTTGCACATCAAGTTGCCGCCACCTTTTCAAAACGTTTCCTACATCGACAAACGCCTTTTGACCCTGGACAACCAAGACACCGAACCCATGCTCACCGCTGAAAAGCAGCGCATGGTGATTGACTGGTATGTGCGTTGGCGCATCACCGACCCCTCCAACTACATCCGCAATGTGGGTTTGGACGAAAAAGCTGGGGCCATGCAGTTGAGCCGTGTGGTGCGAAACGCGCTGCAAGAAGAGATCAACAAACGCACAGTGAAAGAGCTTTTGTCCATCAAGCGCGAAACCCTGTTGCAAGATGTCAAGCGCGAAGTGTTGGAAGCCGTTCAAGGGGCCAAGCCCTGGGGTGTGGATGTGGTCGATGTGCGCATCACCCGTGCCGACTATGTCGATGCCATCACCGAGTCGGTTTATCGGCGCATGGAAGCCGAGCGCAAGCGCGTGGCCAATGAGCTTCGTTCGACCGGCGCGGCCGAGGGTGAAAAAATTCGAGCCGATGCCGATCGCCAGCGCGAAGTGACGGTGGCCAATGCCTACCGCGATGCGCAAAAAATCAAAGGCGAGGGCGATGCAGAAGCTGCCCGCATTTATGCCGAATCATTTGGCCGCGATGCCCAATTTGCCCAGTTCTACCGCAGCCTGGATGCCTACAAGGCCAGCTTCAGCAAAAAGAGCGATGTCATGGTGGTTGACCCATCCAGCGAGTTTTTCAAGGCTTTCCGTGGCAGCGGTGGTGCCGCTGCGCCTGCTGCCGCACCCAAGAAGTGATGGAGCACGGTTCAGACCTGATCTGGACGGCGTTGGGTTTGGTGTTGGTGATTGAAGGCCTGTTGCCTTTCATTTCACCGGCCAATTGGCGGCGCATGTTCAACCAAGTTCAACAACTTCAGGACGGCCAAATACGTTTTTTTGGCCTGATTTGCATCGCATTGGGATTGCTTTTGTTGGGGCTTCTGGCCTGAGGGGCCAGGCCATCGATGGCCCGCACAAGGCAAGATAAAATCCCTTTCTTTTTTGATTGATCAAGCCTATGTCTGCCTGGGTCCTGCCGGATCACATCGCTGATGTGTTGCCCTCTGAGGCCCGTCACATTGAAGAGCTTCGCCGCATTTGGCTGGACCATGCCAGGCGATGTGGTTACGAGTTGGTGATGCCGCCGATGCTGGAGCACCTGGACTCTTTGCTTTCGGACAGCGATGCTGCGCTGAACCTGCAAACCTTTAAGTTGGTGGACCAAATGTCTGGGCGCACCCTGGGCCTGCGTGCCGACACCACGGTACAAGTGGCACGCATCGATGCCCATTTGCTCAATCGCCAAGGGGTCACCCGCCTTTGTTACTGTGGCCCCGTGTTGCACACCCGCGCCGATCGACCTGGCGCAACCCGCGAGCCTTTTCAATTGGGTGCGGAAATTTATGGCCACCAAGGTTTAGAAGCCGACTTGGAGATCTTGGAGTTGGCCTTGCAAAGTGCCCAAGCCACGGGCCTGACCGATATGGTGTTGGACATGGGGCACGCTCGGATCGTTCCCGCTTTGCTCGATGGCTTGGCGCTGAGCGAAGATTTTCTTCAATCGGTTTACACCGCTTTGGGCCGCAAGGACAGCGCCGCATTGCACCAATTGACGCAATCTTTGCCCGCGCAAGTGGCCAACGCCTTGAGAACCTTGCCCAATTTGTATGGCGACTTGTCCATTTTGGATGTGGGTCGCAAAGCCTTGTCCCCCTGGCCGTATGCCATGGCCGCGCTGGATCAACTCCAGTCATTGGCGGACCAGGTCAGCGCTTGTCGCTTGAGTTTTGATCTGGGTGACTTGAGCGGTTATGGCTATTACAGTGGCGTGCGTTTTGCCCTTTATTCCGCCCATGCAGGGGATGCCTTGTTGCGCGGGGGTCGATATGACGCGGTGGGCGCTGTGTTTGGCCGTGACCGTCCGGCCGTCGGATTCAGCATGGACCTCAAAGAATGGGCGCGTTGTTTGCCCAGACCCCCGCAGCACAGCGCCATTCGCGCCCCGTGGTCGCAAGAAGCCTCTTTGCGCAAGGCCATTGAAACCCTGAGGGGCCAAGGCGAAACCGTGGTGTGCGTTTTGCCCGGCCATGAGAATGAGGCCGACGAATTCAATTGCGACCGCGAACTGGTGCAAACAGGTGCCCAGTGGACTGTGCAAGCTTTTCAACCCTGAACTCTTGTTTTATTCATGAATACTTCCCAAGGTCGCAATGTGGTGGTTGTCGGAACCCAATGGGGCGACGAAGGCAAGGGCAAACTGGTGGACTGGCTGACCGAATCTGCCCACGGTGTGGTGCGGTTTCAAGGCGGCCATAACGCGGGCCATACCTTGGTCATCAAGGGGGTCAAAACGGCCTTGCACCTGATTCCCAGCGGCATCATGCGACCCGATGTGGTTTGTTACATCGGCAATGGCGTGGTCTTGTCCATGACCAAACTGTTGGAGGAAATCGCAGGCTTGGAGGCGGCTGGCGTGTCGGTGCGATCGCGCTTGCGCATCAGCGAAGCCTGCCCACTGATCTTGCCGTATCACGCTGCTTTGGATGTGGCCAGAGAAGCCGCCAAAGAGAAATCGGGCCTGGACAAAATTGGCACCACTGGCCGCGGCATTGGCCCCGCTTATGAAGACAAGATCGCGCGCCGCGCTTTGCGGGTACAAGATTTGAAACACCCTCAGCGTTTCGCCGACAAACTGCGCGAAAACCTGGAGCTGCACAACTTTGTGTTGACCCACCACCTGCACGCCCCGGCCATTGACTTTCAACAGGTCCTGGACCAATGCCTGAAGGAAGCGGCCCAAATTTTGCCCATGGCAGCCGATGTGTCCACCGAATTGCACCAAGTGCACTTGCGTGGCGGCAATCTGTTGTTCGAAGGTGCGCAGGGCACATTGCTCGACGTGGACCACGGGACTTACCCCTTCGTCACGTCCAGCAACTGCGTGGCAGGCAATGCCGCTGCGGGCTCGGGTGTGGGCCCAGGCATGCTGCACTACATCCTGGGCATCACCAAGGCCTATTGCACCCGCGTGGGTGGCGGGCCTTTTCCCACTGAGCTGGATTGGGAAAAGCCTGGCACCGTCGGTTACCACCTCAGCACCGTTGGCCAAGAAAAAGGGGTCACCACCGGGCGCTCCAGGCGCTGTGGCTGGTTTGATGCGGCGCTGCTCAAACGCAGTGCGCAAGTCAACGGCCTATCGGGTTTGTGCATCACCAAACTCGATGTGCTCGATGGGCTTGCTGAACTCAAGTTGTGCACGGGCTATGAACTCGATGGTGCCCACACCGATATCTTGCCGGCCAGTGCGGAGGAGGTGGCCCGCTGTGTGCCCATCTACGAAACAATGCCCGGCTGGACGCAATCGACAGTGGGCGTGACCCAAATGGCCGATCTGCCCGCGCAAGCCAGGGCCTATTTGGACCGGATTGAAGAGGTGTGTGGCGTTCCCATCCATTTGGTGTCCACCAGCCCCGATCGCGACCACACCATCATGAAAAAACACCCCTTTTCCATTCAGTGATTTGTTCTTAACCTTTTGAAAGACGGCCCATGTTGACTGAAGACGGCAAACATCTGTACGTTTCTTACGACGAGTACCACAACCTGATCGAAAAACTGGCCCTCAAAATCCACCAAGGGGGTTGGCAGTTCGACACCATTTTGTGTCTGGCCCGAGGCGGCATGCGACCCGGTGACATCCTGTCGCGCATCTTTGACAAACCCTTGGCCATCATGTCCACCAGCTCTTACCGCTCCGAGGCGGGTACCGTGCAAGGCCATCTGGACATTGCGCGCTTCATCACCACGCCCAAAGGTGAAATCGCTGGGCGTGTGCTGCTGGTTGATGACTTGGCCGATTCGGGCCACACCCTCAATGCGGTGATCTCTTTGCTGCGTGACAACTACAAGCCCATCACCGAGTTGCGCAGTGCGGTCATTTGGACCAAAGGCGTGTCGAGCTTTCAACCCGATTACTCGGTGGAGTTCTTGCCCACCAATCCCTGGATCCACCAGCCTTTCGAAGGCTATGACAGCATGCGACCCGAGCAGTTGCTTGCCAAATGGAAAGTTTGAAGAAAACGTCCACGCTCATCCACCACCCTTACCGGGCACCGGTGGATTTTGAGGCCCCCCAGGTGGCCACCCACAAAGCCTCGACAGTGTTTTTCCCGTCGGTGCAAGCCATGCATGGTCGGGACTGGAAAGACAAGTCTGGTTACACCTATGGCTTGCATGGCACACCCACCACCTTCACCTTGGAAGAACGCCTGTGCGCTGTGGAAGGGGGTCTTCATTGCATGTTGGTCCCCAGTGGTTTGACCGCCATCGCATTGGTCAATTTGGCCTTGCTGCGCACCGGTGACGAAGTTTTGCTGCCAGACAATGTGTATGGCCCCAACAAATCTCTGGCCCAAGCGGAATTGCAGCAGTGGGGCATCGGCCATCGCTTTTACGACCCATTGGATGTCCACGATCTGGCAGCCAAAATGACGGCCGCTACGCGTTTGGTGTGGCTGGAGGCCCCCGGTTCTGTGACCATGGAGTTTCCCGACCTGCTGGCCCAAGTGCAGTTGTGCCGCGACAAAGGCGTGTGTTGTGTGTTGGACAACACCTGGGGCGCAGGTTTGGCCTTCAATGCCTTTGACTTGACCCCGCAAAATGGCAGCCACTCCTTGGGCGTGGACATCACCGTCCATGCCTTGACCAAATACCCCAGCGGCGGTGGTGATGTGTTGATGGGCAGTGTGATGACGCGCGACCCCGATCTGGCCAACCGACTGAAACTTTGTCACATGCGTTTGGGTTTGATGGTGGGGGCAAACGATGCAGAAACAGTGTTGCGCTCTTTGCCCAGCATGGCCTTGCGCTACCGTGCCCAAGACATATGCGCCCGAAATTTGGCGCGCTGGTGTCAAACCCTGCCTCAGGTCATGCAAGTGCTGCACCCTGCTTTGGAGGCATCTCCGGGCCACGGCTTTTGGAAGCAAATTTGTACGCCAGGGGCCATGGGTCACCTGAATCCCTTGTTGGATGGCGTTGAACAAAACAATGGATGGGCCGCTGCATTGTTCAGCATCGTGATCGATCCCCGCTTCACCACCGAACAAGTTCATCACTTTTGCGATGCCTTGAACCTGTTCAAGCTGGGTTACAGCTGGGCGGGTCCCATCAGTTTGGTGGTTCCCTACGAACTGCAATCCATGCGCTCTGCTTGGCCCGCGGCGATTCAAAAGGGGCATGTGGTTCGTTTCTCCATCGGTTTGGAGGCCGAGGAAGACCTGCAAAACGACTTGCATCAGGCTTTTGTTGCTGGCTTGGGTGCTTAAAAAGCCCCTTTTTTCATTTCAAATGAGAATGGTTCTTATTTAGGCTAAACTCGCTGCATGAAATCAAAGAAAGAAATGCGTTTGAAGAGCTTGTGCGCTGGACTGTTTGCCCTAGGGTTGATGGGAATGGTCAGCGCCCAAAATGTCATCAATTTGTATTCGGCCAGGCATTACCCCAGTGATGAGGCCCTGTACAGCGACTTCACCAAGGCCACGGGAATTGCCATCCAAAGGGTGGATGCCGATGATGCCGGGATCTTGGCCCGGCTGAGAACCGAGGGTTCGGCTTCGCCCGCCGATGTCATTCTGTTGGTGGATGCGGCCAGGCTTTGGAAGGCTGAAACAGAAGGCCTGTTCATGCCCATCAATTCCAAAATTTTGGAATCCGCAGTTCCTGTCCATTTGCGATCCAAGGCCAATGACAAGGGGGAGTTTGCCTGGTTTGGCATGTCCACACGGGCGCGCATTGTGGTTTACGACAAGCTCAAACTGGACCGCCAGCAGGTGGACACCTACGAGAAACTGGCCAACCCCAAACTCAAAGGGCAGTTGTGCATCCGCTCCGGTTCGCACCCTTACAACCTGAGTCTCTTTGGTGCCATCCATGAGCACATCGGTGCCAGCGCTACCGAAGCTTGGCTCAAAGGGTTGGTGGCCAATATGGCCCGCTCACCCAAGGGCGGGGACACCGATCAAATCAAAGCGGTGGCCAGTGGCGAATGCGCTGTGGCGGTGACCAACACCTACTACATGGCCAGGATGTTGCGCTCGAACAACCCGACCGAAAAAGCCATGGCCGAGTCCTTGGGGGTGGTTTTTCCCAACCAAAGCAGTTGGGGAACCCATGTCAATGTGGCCGGTGCTGCGGTGACCCGGCACAGCAAAAACAGCGCTGCGGCCATCAAGTTTTTGGAGTATTTGGTCAGCCCTTCGGCCCAAAACCATTTCGCCAATGGCAACAACGAATGGCCTGTGGTCAAAGACTTGAAGTTCGACAACCCAGCCTTGAAATCCATGTCGGGTGGGGACTTCAAAAGCGAGGTCATTCCCATCAGCGCGGTGGGCATGAACCAAATCAAAGTCCAACAAATGCTGGACCGGGTGGGATTCAAGTAGAGTTGGGGCCGGGCTGCAGCAAGCGCTGGGCAATGGCATCAAATGTGGCGGGATGGCGATCTGCGGCCTCAACCACCTGAGCTGTGCCATGTTGGCGAAAGTTGCGGGCAATGGATTTGAGGTAAGTGGGGTCGTAATGGCTTTCAAGCAACGTCTGCACCACCTCTTTGACCTGGCCTTGCGCCAGCCGCTCTTTCCAAGCGTCCACAACGGCTTTGCCCTTTAAATTGGTCAAGGCCTCTAAACGCTGACCAAATTGAACCGTGTCGGTTGCGAAGAAGGGGTATTCCTCCATCAGCAGTTCAATTCGCTCTTGCGGGGGCAATTGCAAGTCGATGCAAGGGCTGTCGCGCATGGCATCCATCAACACATCCATGACCGATAAATTGCCAACCTTGCGGCTCTCAGCCTCGACATAGATCGGCCGAGATGGATCCATCTGCCGCAACCCATCCCAAATCAGCGTGTCAAACCGCTTTTGGCTGGGTTGATCCAGGCCAGGCATGCGCCCCAACACCGAACTGCGGTGGCAGGCCAAAGCTTCCAAATCAAGCACTTGTGCGCCCTGTCTGTGCAGGGCATGCAGCAAGCGTGTTTTTCCGCTGCCCGTTGTGCCACAAACCACCACAAAGCGAAACTGGGCCATGTGCTGTGCCAACCAGTCGAGCATGGCCGCCCGAAAGGCTTTGTAGCCGCCATCCAAGACAAACACCTGAAAACCGATTTGTCCCAGCACGGTGGACAAAGCACCACTGCGCTTGCCACCGCGCCAGCAATAAATCAGGGGTTGCCAATGCTTGGGCAAATCCATCACTTCCCGCTCAATGTGGCGGGCAATGTTGGCGGCCACCCATGCCGCCCCCAATTTTTGGGCCTCAAAGCCACCTTTTTCTTTGAACAAAGTCCCAATCACCACGCGCTGCTCGTTGTTCAAGCTGGGCCAATTGACGGCAGCAGGCAAATGGTCCAGCGCATATTCGCCTTCGCTGCGCGCATCGATGATGGCTGAAAACCCATGGCCACTGACCATGCGGGCCAGTGCCTCAGAGGCAGGTATGCGTTGCAAGCTCATGGCACTGGGCTCACAGCAGTTTTTCCAACACAGGCCAAACGTGGTTGAGCATCAACGCTTGGGCTTTTTCATTGGGATGGATGCGGTCCGCTTGAAACCATTCACCTGGGGCCGTCAAGGGTTCCAAAAAGAATGGAACCCAGCGCGATTGGGTTTGTTGGGCCACTTGCGCAAAAGCCTTGCCAAACTCAGCGTTGTAATCGGCCCCGTAGTTGGGGGGCACCTTCATGCCCAATAGCAACACCTTGGCACCTTGGGTTTTGGACAGTTTGGCCATGCCCAACAAATTGTCTTGGGTGCTGGACAGTGGCAGGCCGCGCAGGGCATCGTTACCGCCGAGTTCAATCACCACCACCTTGGGGCGATGGGTTTTGAGCAGCGATTCGATGCGCGAGCGTCCCCCTGCGCTGGTCTCGCCACTGATGCTCGCGTTGACAACCCTCCAAGGGGGTCGGTGGTTTTCCAGGCGTTGCGCCAGCAAACTGACCCAACCCGATCCGCGGGGCAAGCCATACTCGGCACTCAAAGAATCGCCCACCACCAACAAGGTCGGGCCCGCAGTCGTTGGGGGTTTAGGGCTGTCTTGGGCATGCGACACAGAGGTCAACGACAATAAGATCCCACCCATCCAGGCGCAGATGGTTTTCATCCACCGCTTGCGTGCCCCAGCCATCCCAATCAACATGACAAAACCTATTCTTGAAGTGGCCCACGTGTCCAAATCGGTCAGCGATGCCACGGGTACCTTGCATATTCTCCGCGATATTGATTTTCAATTGAACAGCGCAGAGACCGTGGCCATTGTGGGCGCTTCTGGCTCGGGCAAAAGCACCTTGCTCTCCATCATGGCGGGCCTGGACACGCCCACCCAAGGTACCGTGCGCTTGGCCGGTCAAGATTTGTTTGACCGTGATGAAGATGCCCGCGCGGCCTTGCGCGCCCAGTACATGGGCTTTGTGTTCCAAAGCTTTCAACTCTTGGGTTCACTGACGGCCATTGAGAACGTCATGCTGGCCCTGGAGTTGAGTGGCCGGCCCAACGCACGGGATTTGGCCCGCAGCATGCTCGAGCGCGTGGGCTTGGGTCAACGGCTGAACCATTACCCGCGCGTGCTCAGCGGGGGGGAGCAGCAAAGGGTGGCCTTGGCCCGGGCATTTGTGGTGCAACCCGCCATTTTGTTGGCCGATGAGCCCACGGGCAGCTTGGACCATGCCAGCGGTGAACTGGTGATGCAGCTGATGCTGGATTTGAACCAAGAGACCGGCACCACCTTGGTCTTGGTCACCCACGACCAAGGCATCAGCCGTCGCTGTCAACGCCGGATCGGCATCGAAGCCGGACAACAACGCGCGATTGCATAATCCCCGCATGTCCACCCCACTCAAAGTCATTTTTGGTTTTCACGCGGTGGGGGTGCGCATGAAGACGGCCCCCCAATCGATCGTAGAGCTGCATGTGGATGCGAGCCGGCGGGATGTGCGCATGCGCCAGTTCATGCAACGCGCCCAAGACAGTGGCATGCGCATCATCGCCAGCGACGGGCTGCGGCTGGCCAAGCTGTGTGGCAGCCATGGCCACCAAGGCGTGGTGGCCCGGGTGCAGGCTTTGCCAAAAGGGCATTCCTTGGACGATCACCTGGACCAATTGGGGGCCGAGCAAGTTCCCCTGTTGCTGGTGCTCGATGGCGTGACCGATCCCCACAATTTGGGCGCATGCTTGCGGGTTGCGGATGGGGCGGGTGCCCATGCCGTGATCGCGCCCAAAGACCATTCGGTGGGCTTGAATGCCACAGTGGCCAAGGTGGCCAGTGGGGCTGCCGACACGGTGCCTTATTTCATGGTCACCAATTTGGCCAGAACCCTCAATGAACTCAAAGAGCGTGGCATTTGGATCATCGGCACCAGCGACGATGCCCCGGCCACCCTTTATCAAAACGACCTCAAAGGACCCGTGGCCTGGGTGTTGGGTGCCGAAGGCGAGGGCATGCGGCAACTCACCCGCAAAACCTGCGATGTGCTGGTGCGCATCCCCATGCAAGGTGCGGTGGAAAGCCTCAATGTGTCGGTGGCCAGCGGGGTCTGCCTGTATGAAAGCCTGCGCCAGCGCGCTGCGCCCGCCTGACTGACGGTTTCAAACCCAGCCCATCAGCCCCAAGGCGGCCCCAAAGGCCAGCAACCACAAAATATGGATGCGGGTCTTCCACATCAACACCGCAGACACAGCGGTCAGCACCAAACCAGGTAGGTAGGGTGCACCAGCCTCCATGGGTGGCAGCAACACCCATCCGGTGGAGAACATCAACGCGATCAAAAATGGGGCCATGCCCACTTTGAAGGCGCGCACAGCCAGCTTGTCTTGGTAGCGCACCCCCCAGCGATTGACCAACAAGGTCAAACCACCCGAGGGCCCCAGGATGCTCACCAAACACAAGAAGGCCGCCAATACGCCATAGGCCCAAGCCACAGGACCCGATGGCACCCCACCACCGGCATGCACGCCCAAAGTCCAGCCCAAAATCGCCACAAACAAAACATTGGGTCCCGGGGCAATTTGGGCCAAGGTGATGGAGGAGTTGAATTGCGGGTCAGTGAGCCAATGTTGCTGATCCACCAAATAGCGATGCATATCGGGTGCGGCGGCCACCACCCCGCCAAACGTGATGAGCGACAAGCTCAGAAAATGCAGCACCATGTGCAGCCAATCGGATGGATTCAGGCTCATGCCACCCCCTGTTGACGCACCAAGCAGCGCCAGGCCCAAACGCTGGAAGGCAATCCCACCGACAACCAGGCCAAGGCCAGGGGGATGCGCCACACCGCCACCACCACAAAGCCAATGGCCAATATCGCGCAGCAGACCTTCACACCCATGGGGTTGCCCTTGAGGCCGGCCAACAAACGCAAAGCGTTGCCCATGATCATGCCCGAAACCACACAACCCATGGCGTGCAGCATGGAGCGCACCGCTGGCTGGTCGTGCAAGCCCTGGTAGAGCGCGGCAAAACACAGCACCAAGGTGCAGGGGGCCAGCAGCAAACCCACAATCGCACACAAGGCCCCCTTGAGGCCAAAGTAACGGTCGCCCAACATCAGGGTCAAATTGACCACATGCGGCCCGGGAAGGGTTTGGGCCACAGACCAATCTTCCAAAAACCCTTTGGGGGTCAGCCATTGTTTTTGGTCGACCAAAATGCGCTGCACCACCGCTTGCACCCCACCAAAACCCTGCATGGCCATCCAGGTGAAGGTCACAAACAAGTCCCAGCAACTGTGGGGCCGGTGAACGGCTGGGGTCATACCGTCAAACCACCTGACACTTCGATCACCGCGCCGTTGATGTAAGCGGCATGGTCACTGGCCAAAAACGCATAAACCTGGGCTATGTCTTCGGCCCGGCCGAGGCGCTTGAGCGGCACCCGCTCTCGCATGTCGTCAATCACCTTGGCGGGCATGGTAGACAAAATGGGCGTTTCGATGAACCCAGGTGCCACCGCATTGACACGTATGCCCTTGGGGCCGAGTTCTCGGGCCCATGTTTTGGTAAAGCCAATCACGCCAAACTTGCTGGCGGCATAGTTGGTTTGCCCAAAATTGCCGTAGATGCCCACCACCGAGGAGGCGTTGAGGATGACACCCTGGCCGCGGGCCACCATGGCATCGCTGACGGCCTGGGCGCAATGGAAAACCCCTCGCAAATTGACATCAATGACCCGGTCAAATTGGGCCAAAGTCATTTTTTGCAGGCGTGCATCTTGGGTGATGCCGGCGTTGTTGACCAACACATCGATGTGGCCGCAATCGGTCAGCACCCGCTGAACCATGGCATCGACCATCTCTCGCTGGGTCACATCCACCACAAATCCCAACGCCCGGGCCCCCAAGGCCTTGCATTGGTTCACCGCCTCGTCCACACCGGCTTGGCGCACATCGCACACCACCACAAAAGCCCCTTCTTTGGCAAATTCAAGGGCGGTGGCCAAACCAATGCCCTGGGCTGCGCCGGTGATGATGCTGACTTTGTCCTTCAATCGTTGCGCGCTCAGAGGGTGGGGGGTGTGGGAATGCATGACGGTGAGGGGAGGTTGGTGGGTCTGTGTTGCCGCCCAAGTGGCCGGCTGGCTGGAATCGGTGGGCAGTATAGGCATTCTCACCATCGTTTCAGCTGGACCCTTGCGGGGGCAGGACTTGGCCGTCCTTGCCGAATTCATCCCCCTGCGGGCCAACCGCCTTTGAGGGGCAGCGCCTTCGCAAAACAGGTTCTGCCTTTACACTGACTACCCTGCAACTTCCGCTTGCCGTCCCGTGGACGTATCCCAATTCCATCGCCCCGCCAAAGCCCTGTCCAGTTACCGTAAACACTGGGCGGCGCGTTTTGGCACGGCTCCTTTTTTGCCCATGAGCCGCGCCGAGATGGCCGCCTTGGGCTGGGACAGCTGCGATGTGGTCTTGGTCACAGGCGATGCATATGTCGATCACCCCAGCTTTGGCATGGCCGTGATTGGCCGCATGTTGGAAAACCAAGGCTTTCGCGTGGGCATCATTGCCCAACCCGACTGGCAAAGTGCCGAGCCCTTCGCGGCCTTGGGCCGCCCCAATTTGTTCTTTGGGGTGACCGCTGGCAACATGGATTCCATGATCAACCGCTACACGGCCGATCGAAAAATCCGCAGTGACGATGCCTACACCCCTGGCGATGTGGCGGGCAAGCGGCCCGACCGTGCAGCCATTGTGTACAGCCAACGTTGCAGAGAAGCATTCAAAGACGTGCCCATCATCATGGGCGGCATCGAAGGCTCTTTGCGACGCATCGCCCATTACGACTATTGGCAAGACAAGGTGCGCCGCTCGATCGTCATCGATGCCAAATGCGATCTTTTGCTCTACGGCAATGCGGAGCGCGCCATTGTGGAGGTGGCCCACCGCTTGGCGGCCAAAGAACCGGTAGAGGCCATCACCGATGTGCGCGGCACGGCCTATGTGTGCCGAACCACACCGGCGGATTGGACCGAAATCAACTCCACCGAAGTGGACCGACCTGGCCCGGTGGAATCACACCTCAACCCCTACTTGATGGTCAGTGAACAAGCCCAGGCTCAGGGTCAAACCTGTGATGCAGCCAACACCGATGCGTCAACCCCGATGGCCGAGAAAGCCGATCCCGGCGTGGCCATGATGGTGCCATTGGGTTGGTTGGGCAAATCCAAAGCCAAGGTGGCACCGCGCGAACGCACGGTGATCCGCTTGCCGTCGTTTGAGCAGGTGCGCAGCGATCCGGTGTTGTACGCCCATGCCAACCGGGTGCTTCACCTGGAAACCAACCCAGGCAATGCGCGGGCCTTGGTGCAAGCGCACGGGGAGGGGACCACGGCAAGGGATGTGTGGATCACCCCACCACCGATCCCCTTGACCACGGCTGAAATGGATTTGGTGTTTGGTCTGCCTTATGCACGCTCGCCCCATCCGGCCTATGCCGATGACCAGGGCCGCCACGACGGCCCGACCAAAATTCCAGCCTGGGAGATGATTCGCTTCAGCGTGAACATCATGCGCGGCTGTTTTGGCGGGTGCACTTTTTGTTCCATCACCGAACACGAAGGGCGCATCATCCAAAGCCGCAGTGAGGCCTCGGTGTTGCAAGAAATCCAAGACATCCGCGACAAAGTCACGGGCTTCACGGGTGTGATCTCTGACCTGGGCGGACCCACCGCCAATATGTACCGCATTGGTTGCAAATCGCCCGAGATCGAGGCCGCTTGCCGCAAACCCAGTTGCGTGTACCCGGGCATTTGCTCCAACCTCAACACCAGTCACCAGCCCCTGATCCAGATGTACCGCAAAGCCAGGGCCATCAAAGGGGTGAAGAAAATTTTGATTGGCTCAGGCCTGCGCTACGACCTGGCCATCGAGTCGCCCGAATACATCCGCGAATTGGCCACCCACCATGTGGGCGGCTATTTGAAAATTGCACCCGAGCACACCCAGTCTGGCCCTTTGTCGAAAATGATGAAGCCAGGCATTGGCAGCTACGACCGGTTCAAGCAGTTGTTTGATCAGTACAGCGCAGAGGCGGGCAAAAAACAATACCTGATTCCTTATTTCATTGCGGCGCACCCTGGCACCAGCGATGAGGACATGATGCACTTGGCGCTGTGGCTGAAAAAAAATGGCTTTCGCGCCGATCAGGTGCAAACCTTCTACCCCAGCCCCATGGCCACGGCCACGGCCATGTACCACAGCGGCAAAAACCCGCTGCGCAAAATTGGCCGCGACAGCGAAGGTGTGGACATTGTGCGCGGCGACAAACGCCGCCGTTTGCACAAGGCTTTTTTGCGCTACCACGATGCCAACAATTGGCCTTTGCTCAGAGAAGCCCTCAAATCCATGGGTCGCAGCGACTTGATTGGCAATGGCAAGCACCACCTGATTCCCACCTTTCAGCCCCAAACCCAAGGGGCTTATGTCAGTGCACGGCGCAAAAACAGCACACCGCGCCCCGATGCCCCTGGCAAAGTGCTGACCCAGCACACCGGTTTGCCGCCGCGCCCCGGCGTGAAACCGGCCCGCAAAACCAAGGTTTGAGTCAGCGCACCCGCTGCTTCATGGCGCGTTCGACTTCGCGCTTGCCTTCGCGGTCCTTGATGGTGTCGCGCTTGTCGTGATCGGCCTTGCCCTTGGCCAAGGCGATTTCGCATTTCACCTTGCCGTTCTTCCAGTGCAGGTTCAAAGGCACCAAGGTGTACCCTTTTTGCTCCACTTTGCCGATCAAGCGCCGAATCTCATCTTTTTGCAACAGCAGTTTTTTGGTCCGCACGGAATCGGGCCGCACATGGGTGGAGGCGGTGTTCAAGGGGTTGATCTGGCAACCAATGACAAACAATTCACCGTTGCGGATGACCACATAGCCATCGGTGAGTTGTACCTTGCCTTCGCGCACGGACTTGACTTCCCAACCCTCGAGCACCATGCCCGCCTCAAAGCGTTCTTCAATGAAGTAATTGAAGATGGCCTTCTTGTTGTCCGCAATGCGGGCTGTGCTGGGTGCTTTGGTGGTCATGGATGGCGATGTGGCTGCGGTCAGGTTACATACAATGAGGCCATGACCGCCGCTGTGCAAACACCCATTCTATGAAAACCATTCACAAGTCGGTTTTGATTTGGTTCAGCGCGCAGGAAATGTTTGACCTGGTCACCAATGTGCCGAGCTACCCGCAGTTTTTGCCGTGGTGCGACAACGCCCGCGTGGTGCACACCCACGACGACGGGGTCACCGCAGAGATCGGCATGGCCTTGGGCAACTTCCACAAAAGCTTCACCACCCGCAACCTGCACACACCGGGGCGCGAGGTGCGGGTGCAACTGATAGACGGGCCGTTCAAACATTTGGATGGCGTGTGGTTGTTTGAACCCATGGGTGAGGAACGTGCCTGTCGGGTGGATCTGAAGCTTCACTACAGTTTTGACAGCATGTTTGGGGTATTGATCGGCCCGCTGTTTGACCGCATCGCAGCCACCTTGGTCGATGCTTTTGTCAAACGCGCTGAACAGGTTTATGCCCCCCATTGAGGTGACCTTGGTCTACTCACCCGCATCACGGGTGGTGCAAGAGTTGGTGTTGCAACTGCCACCGGGTTGTACCGTGCGCGAAGCTTGGCGGGCCAGCCAATGGTTTGCGGCCATGGAAGACCCCAGCCATGCGTTTTGCCCAGAGTCTTCCATTTGGGGCCGCAAAGCCAGCCCCAGCCAAACCCTGAGCGACGGCGACCGTTTGGAAGCCCTGCGCCCACTCACCGTGGACCCCAAAGAGGCCCGCCGCCAGCGCTTTGTCAAGCAAGGTGCACGCGCCGCTGGCTTGTTCGCGCGCCGCCGCCCGGGTGCCAAACCAGGCTACTGAGCCCCCCAAATTGGGTCTGCTTTCGGTATACAGGCCCCTTCGGGGGGCTCGGTACAATTTGCTTTTTGGAGCCCAACCATGCGCCTCTTAGGCAATGCGCTCACCTTCGACGATGTGTTGCTGGTGCCCGCTTTTTCAGCCGTCCTGCCCAAGGACACATCGCTTTCCACCTCTTTTTCACGCCGCATCCAGCTCAATTTGCCGCTGGTATCGGCGGCCATGGACACCGTGACCGAGGCCCGTTTGGCGATTGCCATCGCCCAAGAAGGCGGCATCGGCATCGTCCACAAAAACCTCACCGCCCAACAACAAGCCGCAGAAGTGGCCAAGGTCAAACGCTATGAAAGCGGGGTTTTGCGCGACCCGGTGGTCATCACCCCAGAGCACACCGTCCGGCAGGTGATGGCCATGTCCGAGCAATTGGGCATCTCAGGCTTTCCGGTCTGCCAAGGCAAACAGGTGGTGGGCATTGTCACGGGCCGCGATTTGCGCTTTGAACAGCGCTACGACGTGCAGGTGCGTGAAATCATGACCCCGCTGGAGAAACTCATCACCGTGCCCGAGGGGGTCACACCCCAAGCGGCCAAAGCCTTGCTCAACAAGCACAAGCTGGAGCGTTTGCTGGTGGTGAGCGATTCTTTTGAACTCAAAGGCCTGATCACGGTCAAAGACATCACCAAACAAACCAGCTTTCCCAATGCGGCCCGCGACCCCTCGGGTCGATTGCGGGTGGGTGCGGCCGTGGGCGTGGGCGAGGGCACCGAAGAGCGTGTGGAGGCCTTGGTCCATGCCGGGGTGGACGTGATCGTGGTCGATACCGCCCATGGTCACAGCAAAGGCGTGATCGACCGGGTGGCCTGGGTCAAGCAAAACTACCCACAGGTGGATGTGGTCGGCGGCAACATCGCCACCGGGGCTGCGGCCTTGGCCTTGGCCGAGGCGGGTGCCGATGCGGTCAAGGTGGGCATTGGCCCAGGTTCGATTTGCACCACCCGCATCGTGGCGGGCGTGGGCGTGCCCCAGATCACCGCCATCGACGGCGTTGCCAAAGCCTTGCAAGGCTCGGGCATTCCCTTGATTGCCGATGGGGGCATCCGCTACAGCGGGGACATTGCCAAAGCCATAGCGGCAGGTGCCTCCACGGTGATGATGGGGGGCATGTTTGCCGGTACCGAAGAGGCCCCTGGTGAAATCGTGCTGTATCAGGGCCGCAGCTACAAAAGCTACCGTGGCATGGGCAGCATCGGTGCCATGCAACAAGGCAGTGCGGACCGCTATTTCCAAGAGTCGTCCACCGGCAACCCCAATGCCGACAAATTGGTGCCCGAGGGCATTGAGGGCCGGGTGCCTTACAAGGGCTCGATGGTCAACATCGTCTACCAAATGGCCGGTGGTTTGCGTGCCGCCATGGGCTATTGCGGATGCCCCGACATTGAAACCATGAGAAACCAAGCCGAATTTGTCCAAATCACCGCTGCGGGCATGCGCGAAAGCCATGTCCATGATGTTCAAATCACCAAAGAAGCGCCCAATTACCGGGCAGACTGACAACGGCTTTGAGCCGCCCGACCCATTCGCTGCATGAAACACCAAAAAATCCTGATCCTCGATTTCGGCTCGCAAGTCACCCAGCTGATCGCCCGCCGCGTGCGCGAAGCCCATGTGTATTGCGAGGTCCACCCCTGCGATGTGAGCGACGCTTGGCTGCGTGAATTTGCCAGTGACGGGCAGTTGCGCGGCATTGTTTTGTCCGGCAGCCATGCCAGTGCCTATGAGGAAAGCACCGATCGTGCACCGCAAGCGGTGTTTGAACTGGGGGTTCCGGTGCTGGGCATTTGCTATGGCATGCAAACCATGGCGCAGCAGCTCGGCGGTCAAGTGTCGGCGGCTGAAATGGTCAATGGCATGGCCCAAAGAGAGTTTGGTTACGCCGAAGTGCGGGCCCATGGGCACACGGCCTTGCTCAAAGACATCCAAGACATGGTCAACGACCAAGGCCATGGCCTGCTCAAAGTTTGGATGAGCCATGGCGACAAGGTATCTGTGCTGCCGCCCGGCTTCAAGCTCATGGCCAGTACACCCAGTTGCCCGATTGCCGGCATGGCCGATGAACAGCGGCGCTTTTATGGCGTGCAGTTTCACCCCGAGGTGACCCACACCGTGCAAGGCCGGGCCTTGATCGAGCGGTTTGTGCTGGGCATTTGTCAGGCCCGGCCCGACTGGATCATGGGCGACTACATCAGCGAAGCCGTTGAAAAAATCCGCGCCCAAGTGGGCGATGAAGAGGTGATTTTGGGTTTGTCGGGTGGGGTGGACTCATCGGTGGCGGCCGCCTTGATCCACCGGGCCATTGGCGATCAACTGACCTGTGTGTTTGTCGACCATGGTTTGCTGCGTTTGAACGAGGGCGATGCGGTGATGGAGATGTTTGTTGGCAAGCTCCACGCCAAAGTGATTCGCGTTGACGCATCCGAACTCTTTTTGGGCAAACTCGCGGGCGTGACCGACCCGGAAGCCAAACGCAAAATCATTGGCGGCTTGTTTGTCGATGTGTTCAAAGCCGAGGCCGCCAAGCTCAAAGCCGGGCAGGGCGGTCACAAAGGGGCCAGCTTTTTGGCCCAAGGCACGATCTACCCGGATGTCATTGAGTCAGGTGGGGCCAAAAGCAAAAAAGCCGTCACCATCAAAAGCCATCACAACGTGGGCGGCCTGCCCGAACAATTGGGTTTGAAATTGTTGGAGCCCCTGCGCGACTTGTTCAAAGATGAGGTGCGCGAATTGGGCGTGGCTTTGGGTTTACCGCCTGCCATGGTCTACCGCCATCCCTTCCCCGGCCCTGGCTTGGGTGTGCGCATTTTGGGCGAGGTGAAAAAGCAATACGCCGATCTGTTGCGCCGGGCCGATGCCATCTTCATTGAAGAGCTGCACCAATTCAAAGACGACAGCGGCAAGAGCTGGTATGACCTGACCAGCCAGGCCTTCACCGTGTTCCTGCCGGTCAAAAGCGTGGGCGTGATGGGAGACGGGCGCACCTATGAATATGTGGTGGCCTTGCGGGCGGTGCAAACCAGCGACTTCATGACCGCCGACTGGGCCGAGTTGCCCTATGCACTGCTGAAAAAAGTGTCGGGGCGCATCATCAACGAAGTGCGTGGCATCAACCGCGTCACCTACGATGTGAGCAGCAAGCCGCCGGCGACCATTGAGTGGGAATAGAGACTGAAGTCCATCCGCATCTCGCATGTACCTGCCCCCGCAATTCAACCACCCTGACCATGCGCTTGCCTTGATCCGCAAGCACCCGCTGGCCAGTTTGATCTCCCATGACGACGCGGGCTTTCCATTTGTGAGCCACTTGCCCATGCATGTGGAAACCGAGGGCGATCATTGGCATTTGTTGGGCCATTGCGCCCGGGCCAATCCGCATTGGCGCTACCTGGCCCAGCGCCCCGAGGCCTTGTTGGTTTTTCATGGCCCGCAGGCCTTCATGTCCACCCGCGTTTATCCAGATTTGGTGCGCGTGCCGACCTGGAACTACCTGGTGGTGCATGTGAAGGCGCGCATGCAATTGGTCGAGGGCGAAGCGGCCAAAGATGTGTTGCTCAAACAACTGATTGCCGACCATGATTCGGCTTACGCCCAGCAGTGGCGCGGCTTGCCCGAAAGCTACACCCAGGCCATGCTCAAAGCCATTGTGGCTTTCAAAGGGGAGGTTCTGGATGTGCAATGCAAAATCAAACTCAATCAGCACCGCGGTGAAGCGCACGAGCGCATGAAGGCCGACTACGCCCAAGGCAGCGAGCAAGAGCGTGACTTGGCCGCGTGGATGCAGAAATTGGGTTTGTAAAGCCATGGCTGTCGCCCCATTCCCCCTGAGCGATGAGGCCGCGATGGATTTGGCCCTGGCCCAAGCCCGCACGGCCCAAAACGCTGGCGAGGTGCCGGTCGGTGCCGTGGTGGTGCACCAGGGCAGGGTGGTGGGCGTGGGGCACAACAGCCCGATCCACGACCACGACCCCAGCGCACATGCCGAAATCAATGCCCTGCGCCAAGCCGCCCAGGCGCTGGGCAACTACCGTTTGGAAGATTGCACCCTTTATGTGACCTTGGAGCCTTGCGCCATGTGCTGCGGCGCGATTGCCCATGCCCGTTTGTCACGCTTGGTGTTTGGCGCTTTTGAGCCCAAAACCGGGGCGGTGCAATCCATCACCCGCCTGTTTGATTTGCCTGGCATGCATGCGCCGGACATTCTGGGCGGTGTGCAGGCCCCAGCCTGTGGCCAATTGCTGCAAAGTTTTTTCCGCGACAAACGGCTCATCCCGACCAACCCACCTCTGCACGTGCCCCTGCGCGAGGATGCGGTTCGCACGCCCGAGAGCTGCTTCAGCGATTTGCCGGGCTTCCCTTGGCCACCGACCTATGTGAGCGACTTGCCCGCCTTGAATGGTTTGCGCATGCATTGCCTGGACATGGGCCCCAAAGACGCGGCTTGCACCTGGCTGTGTTTGCACGGCAATCCGGCCTGGGCTTATCTGTACCGAAAAATGTTGCCGGTGTTTTTGGCGGCCGGCCACAGGGTGGTGGTGCCCGACATGCCCGGCTTTGGCCGCAGCGACAAACCCAAAAAGGCAGGGCAGCACCAATTTGCTTGGCACCGCCAAGTTTTGCTGGAATTGATCGACCATTTGGACCTGCAACAAGTGGTCTTGGTGGTGCAAGACTGGGGTGGCATTTTGGGCTTGACCTTGCCTATGGCGCAGCCCGCGCGCTTCCAAGGCCTGCTGGCCATGAACACCACCTTGGCCACGGGCATGCAAGCCTTGAGCCCAGGGTTTTTGGCCTGGCGGCAAATGTGCAATGACAAACCCCTGTTTGATGTGGGCCGGTTGATGGGGCGCGGCAACCCCCATTTGAGCGCCGCTGAATGCGCCGCATACCAAGCCCCTTTTCCAGATGCCGGTCACCGCGCCGCTTTGCGCGCATTTCCCAATCTGGTGCCCGAGCATCCAGATGATGAGGGCGCAGCCTTGTCTCGCCAGGCCGAGGTTTTTTGGCGCGAACAGTGGTCTGGCCGCAGTTTGTTGGTGGTGGGTGAACAAGACCCGGTGCTGGGTGTGCCGGTGATGCAAAGCCTGCAACAAACCATTCGCCATGCCCCCCCGTTGTGGCACTTGCCGCAAGCCGGTCATTTTGTGCAAGAGCATGGCCAGGCCATTGCCGAGCGGGCAGTCGTGCATTTTTCTTCCCAGGAGCCCTGAGCCATGGCCCATATTTATGTGTTTTCTCCTTCCAGCGCGGTTCGTGACAAAACCGCTTTTGGCCGCGGTTTGTCCCGCTTGCGCGCCCTGGGGCATGAGGTCGAGGTGGATGCCGCCGCCTTGCAGTCTGCACAGCGCTTTGCCGGTGACGATGCCACCCGATTGCAAGCCATCGCCAGGGCCGCCGACAGTGGCGCAGACATCGCCATCATTTCCCGTGGGGGTTACGGCTTAACCCGCTTATTGCCACAACTGCCGCACAAGACCATCGCGAAAGCGGCGGCCCGTGGCACCCAATTTGTTGGTTTCAGCGACTTTTCTGCTTTTCAATCGGCTGTGTTTGTCAAACAGGGTTTGACCAGCTGGTCTGGCCCCGATGTGGTGGCCGATTGGGGCCGCGAATCCCCCGACGACATCATGCAAGACACCTTTCAAGACCTGGCCCTGGGCCAAAACGAAGGGGCTGGATGGCGCTTGCCGCTACGCGATACCCGTGCCGCCACCCATCGCCCCGATGGGGTTTGGGTCAAAAATGCCACGTTGTGGGGCGGCAATTTATCGGTGTTGACCAGCTTGATCGGAACACCATATTTGCCCGACGTGCGCGGTGGTGTTTTGTTTTTCGAGGATGTGGCCGAACACCCATATCGCATTGAGCGCATGCTGACCCAGTGGCTGCATGCGGGCATTTTGGCCAAGCAAAAAGCCATTGTGTTGGGCGCTTTCACGCATTACGCGCTGAGCGCCCACGACCGAGGCTTTCAATTCAACACCGTGGTGGACCGCCTGCGCCAGTTGATCAAGGTGCCGGTGTTGACTGGTTTGCCCATGGGCCATGTGACCACCAAGGTTTGTTTGCCGTTTGGCGCAAAAGTCCAATTGGTGGTTCAAGGTCGCGATGCTTTGTTGCTGTGGCCCGAATGAGCTGGCCGCCATCAGCGTCACCAAGCCATCGTCGACCCACGATCACCCACATGATTGAAGCGTTACGATGTGTATTATGTTAAGTTAAGTCGGGACCTTAAAAACGTGGGCTGAGCATTCAGGGTTTGCTGGGTACACGGTTGCGCCAACTGGCCAAAAAGGCTTGGACATAGGCCGTCGCTTCCAAGGCATGCGGCCCTTTTTGTGCGAAATCCAGTGCGCTCAAACCCAGTTGGTTGAGGATGCGTGGGTCCGCACCTTCTTCCAGCAACAATTTGGTGGCCATCGGGTTGCCATAGTGGGCCGCCATCATCAAGGGTGTGGTGCCATTGGGCGAAGACGCATCAATATAGGCATGGTGTTGCAAGAGCAAGCGGATCATTTCGGTGTGGCCTTTGGTCGCCGCATAGTGCAAAGGTGTCCACCCCGTTTTGTTGACATCGGCTTGGCGCGCAATCAGCGCTTGTGCCACGGCCATCTGGTTGTTGATCGCCGCCAACATCAAAGGCGTTTCATCATCGGCACTGCGGTCATCAATGCGGGTTTGGGGCCAAACCGCCAACACCAGCGCTGACTTGACGGAACCTTGCCGTATGGCGGTCAACAAGGGTGGCGCACCCTTGGGGCTGGGTGTGTTGGGGTCAAAGCCGCGGCGCAACAAGCTCTCCACCACCGGCGATTCATCCCTGTCCAAGGCTTGGAAGAAATCCTCATACGAACCGGCATGAGACAAACCAAATCCAATAAAAACAATTAGATAAATAACTAATTTAAAGTAATTCATAAACTATTGAGGGCGAAACAATTGGTCAAAATTGCGGCTGGTCGCCAAGGCCACTTCCTGCACCGGGAGCTGTTTGATGTCGGCGATTTGCTGCGCCACCCAGGCCACCCAGGCGGGTTGATTGGTCTTGCCACGGTTCGGCACAGGGGCCAAATAGGGGCTGTCGGTTTCGATCAACAAGCGGTCCATGGGCATCCAGGCCACGATGTCACGCAGATTTTGGGCATTTTTAAAGGTCAAGATGCCCGAAAACGAGATGTAAAAACCCATGTCCAAAGCGGCGCGTGCGACCATTTCGGTTTCGGTGAAGCAGTGGAACACCCCGCCCGCGCACCCTGCCCCGCCGTCTTCACCGGCCTCACGCAAGATGGCCAAGGTGTCATCGCTGGCACTGCGGGTGTGGATGACCAAGGGCAATTGGGCTTGACGGGCCGCTTCAATGTGGACCTGAAACCGCTCACGCTGCCATTGCATATCGGCCAACGAGCGCCCCTCCAGCCGGTAATAGTCCAGCCCGGTTTCGCCCACGCCAATCACCTTGGGCAGGGCCGCCAAGCGAAGCAGTTCGGCCACGCTGGGCTCGCTCACGCCTTCGTTGTCCGGGTGCACCCCCACGGTGCACCAAAAATTGTCGAATTCGGTGGCCAAACCATGCACCTGGGGAAAGGTTTCCAGCGTGGTTGAAATCACCAAGGCGCGGTCCACGTGGGCTTGGGCCATTTCGGCCCGCACCTCGTCCAAGCGCGCAAACAGATCGGGGAAATTGAGGTGGCAATGTGAATCGGTGAACATATCGTGGGCTCTGTAGCGGGCATCAAATCCGGGGTTGCAAAGCCAAATGGGCTTGGCTGACCAAGGCCTCCAGCATCAAGCCCGCATTGAACGGGTGTTCAGCACTTTTGGCGCTCCCGGTCAATTCTTTGGACCATTGATTTAAAGCGGTCAAGGAAGCCCCAGCCGGCAAAGATTGGGCGGGGAAAAACCGGGGTGGCGCACCCACCGCAGCGAGCAAACAGTCGTGGCAAATTTTTTGCAAAGTGGCCACCACCTGGGCCGGCGCCCAAGCCTGAAAACCTTGGGCTTCGCCGCGCGCCACCGCCTTGGGCAAGGCCAGCCAGGCAGCGGCTTTCAAGCCACTTTGGGCCATCAGCCAAGCATCCTCAGGCCGCCCGCCCGCCGCATTCAACAACACCGCTGCATCGGCGGCCGCCACGCCTTGGTCGCGCAGCCATTGCTCGGCCAAGGGACCATCGGGCCAGGACAAGGTATGGGTTTGGCAACGGCTGCGGATGGTGGGCAGCAGCAAATGCGCGGCTTCGCTGACCAATAAAAACCGGGTGTCGCCAGGCGGCTCCTCCAGGGTTTTCAAAATGGTGTTGGCGGTGATGTGGTTCATCCGCTCGGCCGGGTAAATCAGCACCACTTTGTGCCGCCCCCCGGAGCGGGTGGTTTGGGTGAAGGCCACCATGTCCCGCGCTGCATCGACCCGGATTTCTCGGCTGGGTTTGCGGGCTTTTTCGTCGATTTCTTTTTGGGCCTTTTCGTGCAAGGGCCAATCTTTGTCGAGCATCTGTGTTTCTGGCATCAGCACACACAGATCGGCATGGCTGCGCAAATCGACGCTGCGGCAACTGGCGCATTGGCCGCAAGCGCCTTGTTCAGTGGCTTGCAAACACAACCAGGCACGGGCCAATTCCAAGGCCAAACGGTATTGGCCCAAACCTGAGGGCCCTTGCAGCAGCCAGGCATGGCCACGCTGGTGAAGCAGGCCTTGCAGGGCCGGGGCCAACCAGGGCGCGGGTTTGGTGGTGTGTGCGGTGTCGGTCATGGTGAGTTCAATGCCGCTGGCACGGGCACCATGATGGACAACCAACCCCGGCGCACCAACACCTGGGTCAATTGCTGCCACACCTGGTGGCGGGTTTGGGCCGCATCGATGCGCACCACCCGAGCGGGCGCGGCTCGGGCGCGGGCCTCGTAGCCTGCGTGCACTTGGGCAAAAAATGCCTGCGGCTGCGATTCAAATCGATCGGGCACCCGGGCCGAGGCCAAGCGCTGGGCGGCGATGGCCGGGTCCAGCGCGAACCACAGGGTCATGTCGGGCTCGAGCATGCCATCGGCTTGTCCCTGCACCCATTGCTCGAGTTGCGACAAAACGGCCAAATCAAAACCACGCCCATGGCCTTGGTAGGCAAAGGTGGCATCGGTGAAGCGGTCGCACAAAACCACCTCGCCGCGCGCCAACGCGGGTTGGATCACCTCTTGGATGTGGCTGCGCCGGGCCGCAAACATGAGCAAGGCCTCGGTCAATGGGTCCATGGCATCGTTCAACACCATTTGGCGCAGTTTTTCGGCCAAGGGCGTGCCGCCGGGTTCGCGGGTCAGGGTCACCTGACGGCCTTGATGGCGAAAGGTCTCGGCCAAGCCTTGGATGTGGGTGGACTTGCCAGCCCCATCCACCCCTTCAAAACTAATGAAAATGCCCTTGCTCATGGCCCGATTGTGCCTTGTCACAGCCCCCTCAAGGGCTGCTGGCGGCGGGGTTGCGCCGGCGCTGAAAGCGGTCCACGGCGGCATTGTGGGCCTCTAAATTCGGGCTGAATTCGCTGCTGCCGTCACCCCGGGCCACAAAATAATAGGCATTGCTGCGCGCCGGTTGCACAGCCGCCATTAAGGCCGCTTTGCCCGGCATCGCAATGGGCGTGGGCGGCAAGCCTTTGCGGGTGTAGGTGTTCCAGGCGTGATCGGTTTGCAGGTCGCGCCGTCGCAAATTGCCGTCAAAGGCCTCGCCCATGCCGTAAATCACCGTGGGGTCGGTTTGCAAGGGCATGCCGATGCGCAAGCGGTTGTGAAACACGCTGGAAATCATGGGCCGGTCGCCGGGCTTGCCGGTTTCTTTTTCCACGATGCTGGCCAAGATCAGGGCTTGCTCGGCGTTTTCCAACACCTGCCCGCCAGCGCGCTGCTGCCAGGCCGCGGCCAATTGCCGGTCCATGGCCTGCAGCGCCCGGGTCAACACCCGCACATCGGTGTCACCCTTGCCATGGGTGTAGGTATCCGGGAAAAACCGCCCTTCAGCGGCCTGCCCTGGGCGGCCGAGTTGCGCCATGATGGCCTCGTCGCTCAGGCCGCGGGTCAGGTGTTGCAAGTGCGCCGAGCGGTCCAAGGCCTGTCGAAACTGGCGAAAAGTCCACCCCTCCACCAGCACCAGCGCTTGCAAAGACTCCTGGCCGCGGCTGATTTTTTGCAGCAAATCCCAGGCCGATTCGCCCAGTTTCAACTCATAGCTGCCCGCACGCAGCCAGCGCGACTGACCACTCAAGCGGAAAAACCAGTACAACCAAGCCGGGTCCACACCCACGCCACTGTCCACACTGACCTGCGCGATGCCGCGCACCGTGGTGCCTGGTTCAATGGTGATATCGACCACGTCTTGGGCCAAAGGCAGCTCGCGCAACACCCAGACCGCCACACTGGCCAGGCCCACCGACAGGGCGAGAAATAAGATGAGCAGCCATCTGCCCCATGTGTTGCGCAAGGCCTGGGCTTTCAAAGGGAAAAGAGCGGCGATGATAATTCAGCCATGAGCCCATTACCACCACAAATACCCCCGAATTTTCATGGCGCATGCCCGCTCCCGCACCTGGGTGTCATCGAGGTCAGCGGCAGCGATGCCGTGTCCTTTTTGCACAGCCAATTGACCCACGATCTGGCATTGCTGGAGTCGGACGGTATTCGGTTTTGCTCTTTTTGCAATGCCAAAGGGCGCATGCAAGCCACCTTTGTGGCCTGCGTGGCCCAGCCCGACTTGGTTTGGTTGGTGTGCCGCCGCGATGTGCTGGCGGCTGTGCTCAAGCGTTTGGGCATGTTTGTGTTGCGCGCCAAAGCCCGCTTGCGCGATGCCAGCCAAGATTTGGCCCTGTGGGGCTTGGTGGGCGAGGCTTTGCCAGCCCCTTGGAAAAAACAAGATGTGATGGGCGGTACGGCCCTGGGCCTGTACCCAGCGGCGGGCCAGGCACGCGCCTTGTGGCTGGCCCCGGCGGGTCAAAGCCCCGTCAGCGCCGCCCACCCCGTTGGTTTGGACCACGCCGCCTGGCTGTGGGGAGAAGTCATGTCGGGTGTGGCCGATGTGCAAGCGGCCACCGCCGAGGCCTTTGTGCCGCAAATGCTCAACCACGAATCGATCGACGGGGTGAGCTTCAAAAAAGGCTGCTACCCCGGCCAAGAGGTGGTGGCCCGCAGCCAGTTTCGGGGCACGCTCAAGCGGCGCGCCTACATCGTGTCGGGCCCGGTCATGCAAGCCGGTCAAGCGGTTTTTGCCGCTGGCAACGCGGCGCAAGAATGCGGCACCATTGCCCAAGCCGCCAGCGATGGCAGCGGCGGCGGTGTGGCCGTGGCCTGCTTGCTCACCTCAGCAGACACAGACCGCTTGCACCTGGCCCAAGCCGATGGGCCGCCCTTGCACCTGTGGCCCCTGCCCTACCCCTTGCGCGACGACATTTGAGCCGTTTGCCTGCCACAAAGTGGGCTAGAGCGGCATCGACATGGTGATGTGGCCAATGCCAGCCTCTTCAAACGGCTCGCCTTGGGCCACAAAACCCAGCCGCTGGTAAAAGCCCTGGGCACTGCGCTGGGCATGCAATTGCACCTCGCGGTCGCCGCGTTGCCTGGCCTGTGCCACCAAGGCCTGCAAAACCTGTTTGCCCAAGCCGGTTTCGCGCAAGCGGCGCAACACGGCCATGCGCCCAATTTTGGACACGCCTTGGTTGCTGGGCAATAAGCGGCCCGTTGCCACCGCCACGCCCAACTGGTTGCACAGCACCGCATGCACACATTGGGCATCTGCCGGGTCCCACTCCAAGGCCGGGTCTATGCCTTGTTCGTCCACAAACACCGCTTGGCGCAAGGGTGCGGCCAGCGCTTGCAATTGGTCCCAAGTGCCGCACTGCAAGTGGGTCATGGCTTGGCCCCGCTCATACCCCTCCATGCACTGGCGCAAGGGGTCTGGCACCGGCAAAGAGGTATGGGTGTCGGGATTGGCAAACACATAAACCATCTCGCCTTGCACCAACAATTGCTCGCCCAAAAACACCGCGCCTTCAAACACCATGGACGAGCGGCCCACTTTGGCCAGGCGCAAACACACGTCCAAGGCATCGTCGTAACGCGCAGAAGCATGGAACTCTATGCTAGTTTTTTTCAGAAAAATATCACCGTTGAGCGCCTTCATCGTGTCCTCATACGGCAGCGCCAAAAAGCGCCAGTAATCGCAAATGGCGGTGTCCAGGTACATCGCATAGTGGGCATTGAACACAATTTGCTGCATGTCCACTTCCGACCAGCGAACCCGCAGGCGGTGGACAAAACGAAACGAATCTTTCTTCATGGCCGGTCTCCAACCGAGTTTGGATGCTTGAGATAGCGTTCAGTTTAGGCCAACGGCGGTTGGCTATAGTGGCGTTTCACCGCGCAGTCGGCCCCCACCCCAAAGCCCACCCACCATGTCCCACATCATCTACCTGACCCAAATCCACATTGCCTATGGCGTTTTGCAACAACTCCCCGCTGAGTGCGAAAAAGCCCACATCCGCAAGCCCTTGATCGTCACCGACGCGGGCATCAAAGCCGCTGGCTTGCTGGACATGGCCCTCAAAGCCTTGGGCGGTGCGGCCGTGGTGTACGACCAAACCCCCTCCAACCCGACCGAAGCCTCGGTGCGTGCCGCCGCCAGCCTGTACCAACAACAGGCTTGCGATGGCTTGATCGCCTTTGGCGGTGGCTCTTCCATCGATTGCGCCAAGGGGGTGGCGATTGCCGCCACCCACCCCGGGCCGCTCAAGGACTACGCCACCATCGAAGGCGGCTCGCCCCGCATCAGCGAGCGCGTGGCCCCGCTGATTGCGGTGCCCACCACGGCGGGCACCGGCTCCGAGGTGGCCCGTGGGGCCATTGTCATCGTCGACGATGGCCGCAAGCTGGGCTTTCACAGCTGGCACTTGATGCCCAAAGCCGCCTTGCTCGACCCCGAACTCACCTTGGGCTTGCCGCCCTTGCTCACCGCTGCTACCGGCATGGATGCCATTGCGCACTGCATGGAAACCTTCATGGCCGCCCCCTTCAACCCGCCCGCCGATGGCATTGCCTTGGACGGCTTGACCCGGGGCTGGGCCCACATCGAGCGTGCCACCCGCGATGGCCAAGACCGCGATGCCCGGCTGCAAATGATGAGCGCCTCCATGCAAGGTGCAATGGCCTTTCAAAAAGGCCTGGGCTGTGTGCACAGCCTGAGCCACAGCCTGGGCGGGGTCAACCCACGCTTGCACCACGGCACTTTGAATGCCATGTTTTTGCCTGCGGTGGTGCGGTTCAATGCGGCGGCGGCATCGGTGCAGCAAGAGCGGCGCATGGAGCGCATGGCCTATGCCATGGGCTTGGGGGCCATCAGCGGCGCGGCCCCGGCCGCTGAAGCGGTGGCACAGGCCATCACGGCCATGAATGCGCGCTTGGGTTTGCCCAGTGGCTTGGCCGCCATGGGCGTGGAGCGGTCGTGGTTTGACAAAATCATCGAAGGGGCCATGGCCGACCACTGCCACAAAACCAACCCCCGCTTGGCCACGGTACAAGAATACCAAGCCATGCTGACCGCCGCCCTCTGAGGCTACCCCTTTAGCGCAGGGGCAGCACGCGGCCCGGGTCGGGTGCTTGGCACCACTGGGCAAACTCATCGGCCAGTTGTTCGCTGGCCCGCACAGCCTGGGTCCACACCCGCACCCGGGCTGGTAAATCCGCGCCATAGGTGGTGAAGTCGCTGCGATCGGGCAATTTGCCATTGGGCAAGGTTTGGACCCATTGCGGATTGGGGGCCAGCACGATGGTGTGGTCCAAAAAAGGCGTGGCTTTGTGCCGCCATCGCAGGGCTTTGTCCAGCCAGCCCGGCACCACCGCTTGCTGAAAGTGCGGGTACAGCACCAAACCCTGGTAGTTCAAATGCAGGTGGTAGTCGGTGATGCCGCCGTCCCAATACGCCCCAGCGGGCGCGCCTGGGATGTCGTGCACCGCTTGCAGCACAAAGGGGATGGAGCAACTGGCCTGCACCGCTGGGAAAAAATTGTGCGCATTCAAGGGCAGTTGGCGGGTGGCATAGTCGTCCACCGCGAAAGGCAAGTCGCCCCGGGTGGAAAACACCACCCGCTCCAGCCAAGCACCCATGGCTTTGCGCCGCACCGCATTGGTTAAATATGCAGCGGCATAGCCCATAGGCGTGAGCCAGGGGTGTTCGCGCGCCAAGATGTGTTTGCCGCGCGAGGTGACCACATGCAGCCGATACCGGGGGTGGTTCAACACCTGCCCCATGCAGTCGCCATAAAAAGACTGCAGGCTTTGGCCAAAAGCCTCGCTCACCTGCTGGGCAGAGGGCCGCTTTTGGCCAGGGGGCACTTCGTAGTGTTGGTGGATGTAGTCGTGTTCGAGCCGCGCAAAGGCTGGCAAGGGCTGGGCCACGCAAGCCGTGGCCAGTCGCCAAGCCCCAATGGATGCGCCCACCAGGTCAATCGCTTGTTGGCTTTGGGGCAACCAATGTCCGAACAAAAACCGGTCCAAAGGCCCCAGGATCAAACCCTTGGGCCCACCCGCTGCCCCCGGTATGACCGCGATGTCGCCCGGCGACAAACCATGGGCGCGGATGTGCGCCAAGGCACGCGGGCCAGCGTGAATGTGCAGGGCTTTCAAGCCAGCCTCGGTGCGTTTATTTCTTCAAGCCTTGCAGCTTGGCAAAGGCCGATGCCATGGCCGAGCCGCTGTGGGCGTTGGGCTGGGCCGCACGGGCACCGCCATGGCGCTGATCGCGGCTGGCATGCTCGAAGCGGTTATCGTGGCGAGCGCCCGGCTTGGGCGCGGTGGCGGCATCGAGCTTCATGCTCAGGCTGATGCGCTTGCGCGCCACATCGACCTCCAGCACCTTGACCTGCACGATGTCGCCAGTTTTGACCACCTCGCGCGCGTCGGTGATGAACTTGTGGCTCAACTGGCTGACGTGGATCAAGCCGTCTTGGTGCACGCCCAAATCCACAAAAGCACCAAAAGCGGCGACATTGCTGATGGTGCCTTCCAACACCATGCCGACTTTCAAATCGTTCAGGTCTTCCACCCCATCTTGCAGCTTGGCCACTTTGAAGTCGGGCCGAGGATCGCGGCCGGGTTTTTCCAATTCGCCCAAAATGTCTTTGACGGTGATCACGCCCACGCTGTCATTGGCAAACAACTCGGGCTTCAAGGTTTTGAGCATCTCGGCGCGGCCCATCAACTCCGACACGGGTTTGCCGGTGTGGCCCATGATGCGCTCCACCACCGGATAGGTTTCAGGGTGAACCGCCGTCATGTCCAGCGGGTTATCGCCCCCCCGGATGCGCAAAAAACCCGCGCTTTGTTCAAAGGTTTTGGGGCCCAAGCCACTGACCTTGAGCAACTGCTGGCGGTTGGCAAAAGCGCCATGGGATTCGCGCCAACGCACCAGGGCTTTGGCGGTGGTGGCGGTCAAACCCGAAACACGGGTCAGCAGCGGCACGCTGGCGGTGTTGAGGTCAACTCCCACGGCGTTGACGCAGTCCTCCACCACACTGTCCAAGCTGCGGGCCAACTCGGTTTGGTTCACATCGTGTTGGTACTGGCCCACGCCAATCGATTTGGGGTCGATCTTGACCAACTCGGCCAAGGGGTCTTGCACCCGCCTGGCAATGCTGGCCGCGCCGCGCAGGCTCACGTCCACATCGGGCATTTCCGCGCTGGCGTATTCGCTGGCGCTGTAGACCGATGCGCCCGCCTCGCTGACCACCAATTTGTCGATCACCCGGCTGGCATCGTGTTTGGCCATGAGCTTGATCAGTTCACCCGCCAACTTATCGGTTTCGCGGCTGGCCGTGCCGTTGCCAATGGCGATCAGGTTGACCCCATGCTTTTCGCACAATTTGGCCAAGGCATAGAGGGCCCCGTCCCAGTCTTTGCGCGGCTCGTGGGGGTAAACCGTGGCGGTTTCCACCAGCTTGCCGGTGGCATCGACCACCGCCACTTTGACACCGGTGCGGATGCCTGGGTCCAGCCCCATGACCACCCGTTGCCCGGCCGGTGCCGCCAGCAGCAGGTCACGCAAGTTGTCGGCAAACACCTTGATCGCCACTTTTTCGGCTTGTTCGCGCAAGCGGGTGAACAGGTCGCGCTCGATGGACAAACTGAGTTTGACGCGCCAGGTCCAGGCCACACATTTGCGCAGCAAGTCGTCGGACCGACGGCCTGCGTGGCTCCAGCCCAGCAGCACGGCCAGTTTGCCTTCGGCCAAGCTGGCTTGGCCAGGTTCGGGCTCTGTGGGTTGCACCAATTTGGCATCGAGCACGCCCAAGCCCCGCGCGCGAAACACCGCCAAGGCCCGGTGCGAAGGCACGCGGGCAATCGGCTCGTCGTAGTCGAAGTAGTCGCGGAACTTGGCCACATCGGGGTTTTGCTCGTTTTGTCCCGAAGCCAATTGGCTGCGCAACAGGCCCTCTTGCCACAGCCATTCGCGCATGGTTTGCACCAGGTGGGGGTCTTCGGCCCAACGCTCGCTGAGCAAATCGCGCACCCCATCGAGCACCGCAGCTACGGTGGAAAAGTCGCTGCCCTCGGGCGTTCCGGCGGGCCGCACATGGGCCTGGGCTTGCTCCATAGGGTCAAGATCGGGATCAGCCCACAAGGCATCGGCCAAGATCTCCAGGCCGGCTTCGCGGGCCATTTGGCCCTTGGTTCGGCGCTTGAGTTTGTAGGGCAGGTAGAGGTCTTCCAGGGCTTGTTTGGTGCTGGCCGCTTCGATGGCCGCGTCCAAAGCGGGGCTGAGTTTGCCCTGATCGGCAATGGCTTTGCGGACCACTTGGCGACGCTCGGCCAGCTCGCGCAGGTAGTCGAGCCGGATGGCGAGTTCGCGCAGTTGCACATCGTCCAAGCCGCCGGTGGCTTCTTTGCGATAACGGGCAATGAAGGGCACGGTCGCGCCTTCATCGAGCAGCGCCACCGCCGCGCTGATTTGATCGGGCCGCGCCTGGATGTCGGCGGCCAATTGGTTCAATAGGTGTTGCATCGTGGGGGTCAAAAATCGCAAAGCGGCGCAGTGTGCCACAGGGCCGGGTGAACCATCAGCCCTGCAAGGCTTGGCGCAATTGGGCACCGATTTCGGGGCGCTCGGCAAACGGATCGGGCGGGTTGTGGCCGTTCAAAATGGCCTCGGTGCGCAGGCGCACATTGCCCAGCGCCTTGGGGTGGCTGTAGATGTAGAACCGATCGGCGGCCACCGCATCAAACACCATTTGGGCCACATCTTCGGCGCTCACCTTGCCTCTGCCCACCGCCTTTTCGCTCATGGCCTGGCCAATGGCTTGGCTGGGGGTGAGGGTTTGGGCGGGTAAATGGCTGGGCCGATTGCGCTCGCTGGCACTGATGCCCGTGGGCACGAAATACGGGCACAGCACGCTGGCACCGATTTGGCGGCTGACCAATTGCAGGTCTTGGTACAGGGTTTCGGTCAGGGCCACCACCGCATGCTTGCTCACGTTGTAAATGCCCATATTGGGCGGGGTGAGCAAACCGGCCATGCTGGCGGTGTTGACGATGTGGCCTTGCCAATGGGGATCGGCCTTGGCCGCTGCCAGCATGAGCGGGGTGAACAAACGCACGCCATGCACCACCCCTTTGAGGTTGACCCCCAAGACCCAATCCCAATCGGCCTCGGTGTTTTCCCATATCAGGCCACCCGCCCCCACCCCGGCGTTGTTGAACACCAAATGCGGGGCCCCCCAATGCGCCATCACATCCTGGGCCAAGGCCTGCATTTGGCCGCCGTCTGAAACATCCACGCGGCGCGCCATCACCGGCGTGCCGGTGGCTTGTAACTCGTTGCACACCGCGTCCAGTGCGTCCTTTTGCACATCGACCAGCACCAGCTTCATGCCCAACTGGGCGGCCCGCCGGGCACAGGCCAAACCAAAGCCAGAGCCAGCGCCGGTGAGGACGGCGACCTTGCCCGCAAAGTCGCTGATCATGCGCTGGCCTTGGTCAAAATAAATCCCAGGCGCGGAAAGTGCACATGCACGGTCCCAGCCCGCGCATCGGTGCGGCGAATGGTGTAGCGGGTTCGGGTGGCGGCCATCAACTGACCAGCGCTGGGTTCGGTGCCAAACGAATCGGCATGGATCACCACCTCGCTGCCCAGGGCAATGCCGTGCTCGTCTTGGAAATGCTGATCGGGGGCCAGCGCAGCCGGTTTGGCGGCTTTGGCCAAGGCAATGGCTTGCGATGAGGTCATGGGGGTGTTCTCGCCATGGCCAATCGCCAGCATGCGGTTCACCCATTGGGCCACGTTGGGAGTGGCCTTCAAGATGTCGGCCGCCATCGGCACCTGCTGGGTGGTGAACCACAGGGGGTGGACCGCTGAAAAGTCGGCCAAGCAGGGCTGGTCGCCGAGCAAAAACGACTGCCCCTCCAGCATGTTCGACAAGCGGCGCAAATAACTTTTGTACATGGCGCTGGCATCTTGAAAAGGCATGCGGGGCGCGCCGCCGCGCATGGCGGTTCGATCGGCCACAAAGGCTTGCACCTGCGCGGGGTCTTGGTTGGCAAAAAAGTGTTTGGCCGCCTGGGGGTTGAAGTTATAGGCCATGGCCACCGGGAACACCAGGGCATCGGCCCACTGGGCCACGGTGCGCACCAAGCCTTGTTGGCCCGCCGGATACAGGCTGGGTGTGGGGGCCAGGTGTTCCACCACATCGCAGATCAAGGCGGTGTCGCAGTAAATGTCCGATCCAATTTGCAGGAAAGGCGTGCGCCGGTGCCCGCCGGTCAAGGCCACCACATCGGGCTTGGGCATCATGTTGGGGATGAACACACTGTGCCAAGCCAGTTTTTTGTGCCCCAAGATCAAACGGATTTTTTCGGCAAACGGCGACAAGGGGTAGTGGTGCAGGATCAGTTCGGCCATGGGGCAAAACTCCTCAAATCAATTGAACCAATTGCTTGCCCAGGTTTTTCCCTTTGAGCAAACCCAAAAATGCCTGCGGGGCCGAGGCCAAGCCTTGGGCCACGGTTTCGCGCGGTCGAAACTGCCCGCTGCCCACCAGCTGGCCCAGTTCTTTGAGCGCAGGTGCCCAGTCATCGGGGTGCTCGCTGACGATAAAACCTTGCACTTTGAGGCGGCTGACCAAGATCAGCGACGGATTGGCCATGGGCAGGGGGTTGCCGTTGTAGCCCGCGATCATGCCGCACACCGCGATGCTGCCAAACGGGTTCATGCGCAGCATCACCGCATCGAGCACCATGCCGCCCGCGTTTTCAAAATGACCGTCAATGCCTTGGGGGCAGGCCTGTTTCAAGGCCTTGGACAGCGACAGGTAATCGGCATGGGCCTTGTAATCGATGCAGGCATCAAAACCCAGCTCCTGGGTCACGTAATTGCATTTTTCCTCGCCCCCGGCGATGCCCACCACCCGGCAACCCCTGGCTTTGGCCAAGGCCCCAAAGGCACTGCCCACGGCCCCACTCGCGGCACTGACGGTCAGGGTTTGACCGGCCTTGGGTTCAATGATGCGCACCAGGCCGTGCCAGGCGGTCACGCCGGGCATGCCCACGGCACCGAGGTAATGGCTGATCGGCACATGGGTGGTGTCGACTTTGCGCAGCATGCCCGGCACATCGGCATCGACCGCGCTGTAGGCTTGCCAACCGCCCATGCCCACCACTTTGTCGCCAGCGGCAAATTTGCTGTGGCGGCTTTGCACCACCTCACCCACGGTGCCGCCGATCATCACGCTGTCGAGGGCTTGCGGCGCGGCATAGCTCTTGCCGTCGTTCATGCGACCGCGCATATACGGGTCCAAACTCAGGTAGTGGTGGCGCACCAAAACCTGCCCTTCCGACAGGCTGGGCATGGGGGCGCTGACCCAGGCAAAGTCCTCGACGCTGGGCTCCCCTTGGGGGCGACGGGCCAAAAGCCATTGGTGGTTGGTGGTCATGGGGTTCTCCTGTGGTCAATCGGTGGCAATGGGCGCGTCGGCAAGGCCGGGCCGCTGGCGCTCCACATAGCGAAAGGTGGCGGTGGCGTGGGCGCAGCGGGCTTTGGCCGCATCAAAAACCGTGGCTTCTACAAATGCCAGCCGTTGGGTGCGGTGCAGCAAGCGGCCATGGGCCCACAGGTCGCCGCGCACGGCTTGCATGAAGCTGGTTTTCATCTCAATGGTCAACACGCCTTTGTCGGGGTCGACGCTGCGGGCCGCACTGGCCATGGCCACGTCCAGCACCGTCATCAAGGTGCCGCCGTGGATCACCGCAAACGAGTTGTCATGGGCTGGCTTATAGGGCAAGAAAAGGTCGGATTCGCCGTTTTCAAAGCGCTGCAATTGCAGGCCCAACATGGCCACAAAGGGGATGTGAATGCCAAACCCCCCGTCGCCAGGGCTGATGCTGGGTGCCATGGCTTTCAGCCGCCGGTGATGATGCTGACACCACCGTCCACCGCCATCCATTGGCCGGTGATGTGCTTGCCCGCGTCTGAGGCCAGCAACACACAAAGGCCTTTGAGGTCTTCATCGTCGCCCAAGCGGTTCAAGGGGGCATGGGCGGCCAAGGTGTCGCCCATCTTGGCCAAGGTGGCTGCGGTCAGTTTGCTGGGGAAAAAACCCGGGCAAATGGCGTTCACGCGGATGTTGTGGGCACCCCACTCGGCGGCCAATGTGCGGGTGAAATTGATCACCGCCCCCTTGGAGGTGTTGTAGGCGATCATGTTCATGCCCTTGGGGTTGCCACCCAAGCCCGCGATCGAGGCGATGTTGATGATGCTGCCTTGGCGACGGCCAATCATGTCGTGTTTGCCAATGTATTGGCTGAGCAAAAAATAACCCCGCACATTGAGGTTCATCACCTTGTCCCAGGCCTCCAGCGGGTGGTCCTCGGCGGGCGAACCCCAGCTCGCACCGGCGTTGTTGACCAAAATGTCCACATGGCCCAATTGTTTCAAGGCCTGTTCGCCCAAGCGGTGGATGTCTTCCTCTTTGGCGCAATCGGCGGCCACAGCGCTGGCTTGCAGGCCCGCCGCTTGGAGTTCGCTGACGGCCTCTTCCAAATCGGCTGGCTTGCGCGAGCTCAGCAGCAAGCGGGCCCCGGCCTCGCCCAATGCATGGGCCAATTGCAGGCCCAGGCCCCGAGACCCCCCGGTGACCAAGGCGGTTTTGCCATGCAAATCAAACAACTGGGTGACGGTACGGGTCATGGGTGGGCTCCGGGGACAAGGTATTCAAAAAAGACATGCCATTGTGCCGTGTGCTCAAAAGGCAGACTCGGGCATGTCGGCACAGGTGGTGTCACTGTGGCGCACCACGTCCAACCATGCGCCGATTTTGGGCAGTTCGTAATGGAAGAAAAAACGACAAGCGCGCCGCCGGCCTTCGGGCGCGTGGCCGCTGCCGGGGCTGGCCAAGGCCAATTGCAACCACATCCAGGCCAGGACCACATGGCCAAAGGCCTGCATATAGGGCACGGCATTGGCCAAGGCCAAGCGGGGGTCGCGGGCCTGCCAGGCGGCCTGGGTGGTGTCGTTGATGGCTTGCACCGCCGCTTGCAGGGCTTGGGCGTGTTGGCCGAGTTCACCCCCAAGGGCTTGGGCCTGCTGCGCCGTTTGCAACATCTCTTGCGACAACAGTTTCAAGCCCCGGCCCTGTTCGAGCAAGACTTTGCGCCCGAGCAAATCCATGGCCTGTATGCCGTGCGTGCCTTCATGGATCATGTTCAAGCGGTTGTCCCGCCAGTACTGCTCGACCGGAAAGTCGCGGGTATAGCCATAACCGCCGTGGATTTGGATGGCCAAGCTATTGGCCTCCAAGCACCATTCGCTGGGCCAGCTTTTCACGATCGGGGTCAACACCTCCAGCAACCACTGGGCTTGCCCTTGCTCGGCTGCGGTGCCGGTGTGCAAGTCGTCCACTAGGCGGGCGCAATACAAACCCAGTGCCAGCGCCCCTTCGCCATAGGCTTTTTGGGCCAATAGCATGCGCTTGATGTCGGCGTGTTCGATCAAGCGCACCGGCGCTTGGGCGGGGTCTTTGCCCGCAGGGCCCACCGGTCGGCCTTGGGTGCGGTTTTGGGCGTAATCGAGCGATGCGTAGTAGCCCGCCAAGCCCAGCATGGTGGCGGCCAAGCCCACGCCAATGCGGGCCTCGTTCATCATGTGGAACATGCAAGACAAACCCTGACCAGGTTGGCCCACCAGGTAACCAATGGCCCCGGCCCCACCGCGCACCGGGTATTTGCCTTCGCCAAAGTTCAACAAGGTATTGACGGTGCCGCGCCAGCCCAGTTTGTGGTTGAGCCCGGCCAGGGCCACATCGTTGCGCTCACCGGTGGCTTGGCCTTGGGTGTCCACCAGGTGCTTGGGCACGATGAACAGCGAAATGCCCTTGGTGCCGGGAATGGTTTTGCCGTCTGGGCCAGGAATTTTGGCCAGCACCAGGTGAACGATGTTCTCGGTCATTTCATGGTCGCCGGTGGAGATCCACATTTTGTGGCCCTTGAGCCGGTAGCGTGGCCCCAAGGGGTCGCTGGCATGGTCTTGCCCATCGGGTGTGGCGCGGGTGGCCACATCCGACAAGGAAGACCCGGCCTGGGGTTCACTCAGGCACATGGTGCCGGCAAACCGGCCATTGAACTCATTGAAGGCAAACACCTGTTGTTGCAATGGACTGCCATGCTTCATCAGCAAATTGGCATTGGCCACGGTCAGCATGCTGGCACCGATGCTCACCGAAGCACAGGCGAAAAAGGAATTGGCCGCCGCTTCGACCGTGTAGGGCAATTGCATGCCACCGATGGCAAAGTCTTGCGCGGCACTGAGCATGCCGCTGGCGGCATAGGCATCCCAGGCTTGGTGGGTGCAGGCGGGCAAAACCACCCGCTCGCCGTCCATGGCGGGCTCTTGCTCATCGACGGTGCGGTTGAACGGTGCGTATTTGTCGCGGGCCAGCCGTTCGCAGGTGTCGAGCACCGCATCAAAGGTGGCGCGGTTGTGGTCTGCGAATCGGCTTCTGGTCGCCAAGCCCTGGACCGCGAGCCAGTCGTAGAGCAGGAAATCGAGGGTGTCTCTGAGGGCCATGGGTGGTCTCTGAATGATCAAACCCGCCAAGCGGGGCGGGTTTGAAAGGGCTGGGTTTCGGTGGCGGCTTCAGAGCACTTCGAACACACCCGCCGCGCCCATGCCACCGCCAATGCACATGGTCACGCACACCCGTTTGGCACCCCGGCGCTTGCCTTCGATCAAGGCGTGGCCGGTCAAGCGTTGACCGCTCACCCCATAAGGGTGGCCCACGGCAATCGCACCGCCATTGACGTTGAGCAGCTCGGGCGGAATGCCCAATTTGTCACGGCAGTACAGCACTTGCACGGCAAAGGCTTCGTTGAGTTCCCACAGATCGATGTCTTGGATGCCCAGCCCCAAGCGCTTGAGCACTTTGGGAATGGCGAAAACCGGGCCAATGCCCATTTCATCGGGTTCGCAACCGGCCACCGCAAAGCCCAAAAAGCGGCCCAAGGGCTGGAGGTGGTGCTGGGCGGCATAGGCCTCGCTGGTGATCACACAAGCACCGGCACCATCGGAAAACTGGCTGGCATTGCCAGCGGCCACCACCCCACCGGGCATGGCCGGTTTGATGCCGGAGATGCCTTCTTTGGTGGTGCCCTCGCGCAGGCCTTCGTCGACGCTGACGGTGACTTGTTTGGTCATCATGCCCATGACTTTGTCGACCACGCCCGCTTGCACGGTGATGGGCGCGATCTCGTCGGTGAACTTGCCAGCGGCTTGGGCGGCACAGGCTTTTTGCTGACTGGCCGCGCCATATTCGTCCATCGCATCGCGACCGATCTGGTAGCGCTTGGCCACTTGTTCGGCGGTTTGCAACATGTTCCAGTAAATCTCGGGTTTCTTTTTGTTGAGCGCGGTGTCCATCAACATGTGCTGGTTCATTTCTTGTTGCACACAAGAAATGCTCTCCACGCCGCCCGCGACATACACATCCCCCTCACCGGCCACGATGCGCTGCGCGGCCAAGGCGATGGTTTGCAAACCCGATGAGCAAAAGCGGTTGATGGTCATGCCGCTCACGGTGATCGGGCAATCGGCCATCAGCGCGATTTGGCGCGCGATATTGGCCCCGGTGGCACCCTCGGGGTTGGCGCAACCCATGATGACATCTTCGACCGCAGCGGCCTCAATGCCAGCGCGGGCGATGGCATGTTTGACGGCATGCCCGCCCAAGGTGGCCCCATGGGTCATGTTGAATGCGCCCCTCCAGCTTTTGGCCAGGGGCGTGCGAGCGGTTGAAACAATGACGGCGTTGGTCATGGGGGTTCCTTAATTGAAAGTTTTGCCTTCGGCCGCCAAACGCGCCAACAAGGGCGCAGGCTGCCAGAACTGGGCATCGTCGTGGGGATTGAGGGCAAAACGCTTCATGGCTTGCACCACATTGAACAAGCCCAGTTGATCGGCGTAATTCATCGGGCCACCGCGGTAAATGGGAAAACCATAGCCGGTGATGTAGACCATGTCGATGTCGCTGGCGCGGGCGGCAATGCCCTCTTCCAAAATGAAGGCCGCCTCGTTGACCAGCGAAAACACCAGGCGCTGCACGATTTCCTCGTCGCTGATTTTGCGTGGTTTGATGCCCAGGGCCACACGGTGCTGGGCGATCATGTCTTCCACATCTTTGTTGGGAATGGCATCGCGCTTGCCCGCCACATAGTCGTACCAGCCCTTGCCCACTTTTTGGCCAAAGCGGCCTTGCTCGCACAACAGGTCAGCGGTTTTGCTGTATTTGAGTTGCGGTTTTTCCACGTAGCGGCGCTTGCGGATGGCCCAGCCGATGTCGTTGCCCGCCAAGTCACCCATGCGAAACGGGCCCATGGCGAAGCCAAATTTCTCCACCGCTTTGTCCACTTGTTGGGGGGTGCAGCCTTCTTCGATCAAAAAGCCAGCCTGGCGGCTGTACTGCTCGATCATGCGGTTGCCAATGAAGCCATCGCACACGCCCGAGACCACCGCGGTTTTTTTGATTTTCTTGGCCACCCCCATCACCGTGGCCATCACGTCTTTGGCGGTTTGTGCGCCGCGCACCACTTCCAACAGCTTCATCACATTGGCGGGGCTGAAAAAGTGCAAGCCCACCACATCTTGCGGCCGCTGGGTGAAACCGGCAATCGCGTTGACATCCAAGGTGGAGGTGTTGGAGGCCAATATCGCCCCCGGCTTCATCACCGCATCGAGCTTTTTGAACACCTGCTCCTTGACACCCATTTCCTCAAACACCGCTTCGATGACCAGGTCGGCATCGCGGATGTCGTCATAGCTCAAAGTCGTGCTGAGCAAGCCCATGCGTTGCTGGAATTTGTCTTCCTTGAGCTTGCCTTTTTTGACCTGGGCTTGGTAATTCTTTTCGATGATGGCCAAGCCCTTGTCCAAGGCCTCTTGCTTCATTTCCAAAATCTTGACGGGGATGCCTGCATTCAAGAAATTCATGCTGATGCCCCCGCCCATGGTGCCCGCGCCGATCACCGCCACCGACTTGATCTCGCGCACCGGGGTGGTGGATGGCACATCTTCGATTTTGGAGGCGGCGCGCTGGGCCACAAACAAATGGCGCAGGGCTCGGCACTCGGGGGTCCACATCAGGTTGGTGAAAATTTCGCGTTCGGCGCGCATGCCTTCGTCAAACGCCATGGTGGTGGCGTTTTGCACCGCCTCGATGCATTTCAAGGGGGCTGGGTACAGGCCCTTGGTCATGCCATTGACCATGTTGGTGCTGAACTTGAAAAAAGCCTGGGCATTGGGGTGTTTGCAAGGCAGGTCGCGCACCCGGGGCAAGGGCATGCCGGGCACCAGGTTTTGCACCACTTCGTGGGCAAAGTCAGCGGCTTCTTGCGCCAGGGTTTGGGCCGAAGTCGCCATCTGATCAAACAGTTTTTGGCCGGGCAACATGGCCAGCATCTCGCTTTTGACCGGCTCACCGCTGACGATCATGTTGAGCGCGGCCTCCACGCCAATCACCCGCGGCAGGCGTTGCGTGCCACCCGCGCCAGGGGTCAGGCCCAGCTTGACCTCGGGCAAGGCCACGTCACACCCGGGTGCTGCAATGCGGTAGTGGCAGCCCAAGGCCAGCTCCAGGCCGCCGCCCATGGCCACGGTGTGCACCGCCGCAATCACCGGTTTGGTGGCGTTTTCCAAGGCCTTGATGACGCTGAGCAAATTGGGTTCTTGGATGGCCTTGGGGGAGCCAAACTCTTTGATGTCGGCCCCGCCCGAAAACGCCTTGCCCGCGCCGGTCAACACAATGGCTTTGACCTGGTCGTCGGCCAAGGCCTTTTCCAGGCCCGCGACGATACCCAGCCGGGTGCTCAAACCCAAACCATTGATGGGTGGGTTGTTCAGGGTGATCACAGCCAAGTCGCCTTGGACGGTGTAGTCAGCGCTCATGCAATAGTCCTTTGGAAAAATTCCGCCGCCCAAAGCGATGGTGGATGGCGAGGATACCAAAAAAGAACGACCGTTCTTTTTTGCGGGATTGGATTTTGGGGGGCCATCAAAGCGCCAACCATTCGCGCTGCACATCGGGCTGTTGGGCCAGCTCAGACGGGGTGCCATTGAAAACGACTTGTCCCTGCCCCATCACCAATACGCGGTCTGCAATGTCCAAAGCCATGCTGCGTTTTTGTTCAATCAGCAATATGGCAATGCGCTGGTCTTTCAAGGTATGCAAAAACCTGGCGACTTGTTCCACGATCAGCGGGGCCAAGCCTTCGGTGGGCTCATCGATCAGGATCAAATCGGGCTCGCCCATCAAGGTGCGGCACAGGGTCAGCATTTGTTGCTCGCCACCGGACAAAACCCCGGCTGGCACATGTTGGCGCTCGCGCAAGCGGGGAAACATTTGGTACATGTCATCGAAGGACCAGCGTTTTTGCGGCTTGTGATGGGGTTGACCCAACATCAGGTTTTGGTGCACCGTCAGGCGCGGAAAAACATCGCGGTTTTCAGGCACATAGCCCAAACCCATGCGGGCAATGACATGGGGCGGTTGGCCCAGAAAAGATTGGCCCCGCCAGCGCAAAGTGCCGCTGGCCTGCACCAAGCCCATGATGGCTTTGGCGGTGGTGCTGCGGCCCGATCCATTGCGCCCCAGCAGGCTGACGATTTCGCCCTCCCCCACGGTGAAATCCACCCCGTGCAACACATGGCTTTTGCCGTAATGGGCATGCAGGCCCATGACTTCAAGCATGGCCACCTGACCCCTGGGCTGGGGCCCCCAAATAAGCGCTTTGTACCTGCGGGTTATCGCGCACCCGGGCGGGTGTGTCAAAAGCCAGAACCTGCCCTTGCACCAGCACCGCGATTTTGTCGGCCAAATCAAACACCACGCCCATGTCGTGCTCGACCATCAGCAGGGTTTTTCCCTGCGTCACCTGGCGGATGAGCTCGACGAAATGCCGGGATTCACCCCGGCTCATGCCCGCTGTGGGCTCATCGAGCAGCAGCACCGCACTGTCGCTGCCCAAGGTGATGCCCAACTCCAAAGCCCTTTGCTCGGCATACCCCAGGTGCATGGCCAAGCGGTGGCGTTTGTGGCCCAGGCCCAATTGATCGAGCAAGGCTTCGGTGCGCTGATTGACATCGTGCAGGCCGGATAAAAACTTCCAGCAGCTGTAGCCATGGCCCAAAGACCACAGCACGCTGCAGCGCAGGTTGTCATACACCGTCATGGCCCCAAACAGCTGGCTGATTTGAAAGCTGCGGGCCAAGCCCATGCGGTGAATGGTGTGCGCTGGCAAGCCATCGATGCGCCTGCCGTTCAAGCTGATGCGCCCTTGTTGCGGCTGGAGCTTGCCGCTGATCAGGTGAAACAAGGTGGACTTTCCCGATCCGTTGGGGCCAATGAGGGCCACCCTTTCGCCCGTTTGAACCGCCAAGTCAACGCCTTGGATCACGGCGGTTTGGCCAAAACGCTGGTGCACCCCTTGCAGGGACAAGGCAGGGGTCATGGCCCACCCCGCTCTGGGCTGGCCATCACCTGCATCCACACCCGGTCCCAATGCCTTTTGAAATACACCCAGCCGAGCAGGCCCAGCGCCAGGGCCGAGGCCGCCGCCAACCAAGGCCCAAGGCGATCGGTGGCCCAAGGCATGCCCAACCAATGCATGGGCTGAGCCCCCAGGGTTTGCAGCTGGTGGTGGTACAAAAACTCAATCGCGCTGACCGCGCCCAAGCCCGCCAAGGCCGCACAGGCCAGCAAAGCCACATACCAAGGCCACAACTTCGCGGCACCGGCATGGCGCACCCATTGCCAGTGCCAGCCAGCGATGCTGGCCAGGCCGCCGGGTGCCCACAGCACCATGCCCATGAACAACAGGCCCAGGTGCAACAACCAAGCCGCAGACCATTCAGACCACAAAACCGCCGCCGCCACCATGCCCACCGCGCCCAGCATCGGCCCGATGAAATAAGCCACGCCGCCCAAAAATGTGAACAACAAATAAGCGCCGGAGCGGCTGGCCCCCAGCACCTCGGTGCTGACGATTTCAAAATGCACCACGCCCATGCCCCCCGAAACACCGGCAAAAAACCCCGCGATGATGAAAGCCAGGTAACGCACCCGCTGTGGTTGATAGCCCAAGAACGACAAACGCTCGGCGTTGTCGCGCACGGCATTGAGCAGCCGGCCCAGAGGGGTTTGGGTCAAGGCGTACATCAAACCCACACACACCCAGGTGTAGGCGGCGATCAACACATAGACCGCTTGTTGCGACTTGAAATCCATGCCCCAAACCGGTTGGGCCAGCAACCGGTTGCCCGACAAACCGGCTTCGCCACCAAAAAACTCCGGCAGCATGAGGGCCAGGGCAAACACCAATTCGGCCAAGCCCAAAGTGATCATGGCCAAGGTCGTGCCCGATTTGCGGGTGGTGACAAAGCCCAAAATGACCGCAAAGCCCATACCACAAAGACCGCCCACCAGTGGGATCAACACGATGGGCACCGACACACCAGCGGTGCCAGACCACCGCAGCACATGCATGGCCATGTAAGCCCCCAGACCAGTGTAGACCGCATGCCCAAAACTGAGCATGCCACCTTGGCCGAGCAAGATGTTGAAGGACAAGCAAGCCACCATGGCAATGCCGATTTGGGTCAACACGGCTTGGGCAAATGGGGTGTCAAAAAACCAAGGTGCCACGGCCATCAAGGCGGCCAAAACCGCCATCCATAGCTTGGCTGGGCCCACTGGGTTGGTTTCGGGGTTCACAGCCGCTTTGCCCCCGCTTTAGCCATCGCGGCGGCCCATCCAACCCTGGGGTCTGAACAACAGCATCAGCACCAACAGCGCATAGGGCAACAGCGGGGCCATCTGGGACACGGTCACGTTCAACCAAATGGCAGAGGCAGCGCTGGCCGGGCTGGCAAAGCCCAATTGCAGCCACAGGTCCAGCAATGACCCGTCCACCGACACGGCCAAGGTTTGCGCGGTCCCGATCAGCAAGGAGGCCCAAAACGCACCGGCCAAAGAGCCCAAACCGCCGATCACAATCACCACAAAGCTGAGCGTGCCCACCGATGCCGCCATGGCGGGTTCGGTGACATAGGTGCTGCCGCCCATCACTCCGGCCAAGGCGGCCAAGCCACTGCCCACGCCAAACACCGCCATGAACACCCGGGGCACATCGTGGCCCAGGCTTTGCACCGCTTGCGGATGGGTCAAGGCAGCTTGGATCACCAAGCCCACACGGGTGCGGGTGATCAGCAGCCACAGGCCCAGCACCATGGCCAAAGCCATGGCCATCATGAAAGCGCGGGTGGCTGGAAACGGCGAGCACAGCACATCGCCTTGGCAAATGGCCGCAGGGGCTGCGCCCCAAACCCATTGCAAGCCGTTTGCCGCCGGGCCGCTGACCCAGGTGAAGGCCGGTCCTTGCAACCAGGCTGGCGGCGCAAAGGGCACGGCCGAGCGGCCCCAAACCAGTTGCACCACTTCGAGCAGCACATAAGCCAGGCCAAAGGTGATGAGCAATTCCGGCACATGGCCGTGGGCATGAACCCGGCGCAACAGGTGTTTCTCAAACAGCGCACCGATGGCGCCAACGGCCAAAGGGGCCAGCAAGAGCGCTGGCACAAAGCCCCACATGGCATTCAAGCTGTAGCCCAAATACGCGCCCAACATGTAAAAGCTGGCGTGGGCGAAGTTGAGCACCCCCATCATGCTGAAGATCAGCGTCAGCCCCGCGCTGAGCATGAACAGCAACAGGCCATGGCCAAGGCCATTGAGCAAAGAAATCAGAAAAAACTCCATGGCCCTGGGGTGGCGCAGGCATCCAAGCGGGTGGCTGGTGGTCAGGCCAAGGATGGCAAGCGGTAGTCTTTCAGCTGTGCGCGCAACTGGGTTTTGAGCATCTTGCCCGTGGCCCCCAAAGGAATGGACGGCACAAACACCACGTCATCGGGGATTTGCCATTTGGCGGTTTTGCCCTGGTAGAAGGCGAGCAAAGTGGCCGCATCCAAGTTGCTGTCGGGTTTTTTGACCACCACCACGATGGGGCGCTCGTCCCATTTGGGGTGGGCCACGCCAATGCAAGCGGCCATTTGCACCTCGGGGTGGGCCATGGCGATGTTTTCGATGTCGATCGAGCTTATCCATTCCCCGCCAGACTTGATCACGTCTTTGCTGCGATCGGTGATTTGCATGAAGCCATCCGGGTCGATGCAAGCCACGTCCCCTGTAGGAAACCAACCATCGATCAAGGGGCTGGGCCCCTCCTGGCGGAAGTACTCGGCCAACACCCAGGGGCCTTTGACCAGCAAGTCACCGGTGGCTTTGCCGTCCCAGGGCAATTCTTGGCCTTGGGAATCGATGATTTTCATGTCAATGCCATAAATGCACCGCCCTTGCTTGAGTCGAATCTGCATTTGGGCATCGGCATCGAGGCCCAAGTGCTTGTTCTTCAAGGTGCACAAGGTGCCCAAGGGGCTCATTTCGGTCATGCCCCAGGCATGCAACACCTCCACCCCGTAGTTGTTTTTAAAGGCGTGGATCATGGCGGGTGGGCAGGCCGAACCGCCAATCACCGTTCTTTGCAAGGTACTGAAACGCAGTTCTTGGGGGGCCATGTGGCTGAGCATCATTTGCCACACCGTTGGCACCCCGGCCGCAAATGTCACGCCCTCGGCCTCGATCAAACCGTACACCGATGCACCATCCAAAGCCGGGCCTGGGAACACCAGTTTGGCCCCCACCATGGCGGCGCTGTAAGGAATGCCCCAGGCATTGACGTGGAACATGGGCACCACTGGCAAGATGCTGTCGCGTGCCGACAAGCACATCACATCGGGCAAGGCGGCCGCATAGGCATGCAAGATGGTGGAGCGGTGGCTGTACAAAGCCGCCTTGGGGTTGCCCGTGGTGCCACTGGTGTAGCACATGCTGGAGGCCGAGTTCTCGTCAAATGTGGGCCATTCATAGCGGCCCGTTTCGGGCGCCAGCCATGACTCGTAGCTGCGCAAACCCGGGATGCTGGTTTGGGCGGGCAAATGGGCATCGTCACACAGGGCGATCCAGTGTTTCACCGTGCTGCACTGGGCATGGATTTTTTCAATGATGGGCAAAAACGTCAGGTCAAAGCACAGGACCTGGTCGCTGGCGTGGTTGGCGATCCAGGCGATTTGATCCGGGTGCAAGCGCGGGTTGATGGTGTGCAACACACGCCCCGTGCCGCTGACCCCAAAGTACAACTCCAAATGGCGATAGCCGTTCCAAGCCAAGGTGGCCACGCGGTCGCCAAAAGCCAAATCCAGTGTGTCCAACGCTTGGGCCACCTGGCGCGCGCGTTGGGCAATGCCCGCCCAATTGGTGCGGTGGACATCGCCTTCCACGCGGCGCGACACCACTTCCACATCACCGTGGTGTTTTTCGGCAAACTGGATCAAGGAGGAAATGGCCAACCCCTGACCTTGCATCAATCCCAACATGTTCTTTTCCCCAAGGCAATTTCAAAAAAACCCATTTTGCATCGAACGAACGCGGGGAAAACCCGATGCCCCGCCCCGCACAAGCCCTTTTTCAAAGGCCGACAATGCCGCGCATGCCCCACACCAGCCCTGCACTTGCCCGCCCGCCCGAAAGCCCCGCCGGTCTCAGTCTGCCCTGGGCCCCTGGTTTGCACAGCCTGGGGGAACCTTTTTTCATCCCCACCTTGCCCACGCCAATGGGGGATGCGCATTGGGTGTCGCAAAACCGGGCATTGGGCCAAGAGCTGGGCTTGGACGATGCGTTTTGGGACGATCCCATGAGCTTGCAGGCCTTGAGTGGCAATGCGGTTTGGCCTGGCTCACAACCCGTGGCCAGCGTTTACAGCGGCCATCAATTTGGGGTGTGGGCGGGCCAACTCGGCGATGGCCGGGCTTTGTCTTTGGGGGAATTGGACTCGCCCATGGGCCGACAAGATTGGCAACTCAAAGGCGCGGGCCCCACACCCTACTCGCGCCGGGGCGATGGCCGCGCGGTGTTGCGCTCGAGCATCCGCGAATACCTGTGCAGCGAGGCCATGCATGGGCTGGGCATTCCCACCACCCGGGCCCTGGCCTTGTGCGCATCCAAGCTGCCGGTTTGGCGCGAGACGGTGGAGACCGCCGCCGTGGTCACCCGGGTGGCCCCGGGTTTCATCCGCTTTGGCCACTTTGAGCACTTTGCCTCCGTGGGTGACACCGAGTCCTTGAAACGCTTGGTGCACAGTGTCATTGCGCAGTTTTTCCCTGACATTGCAAAGCAACAACTGCCGCTGGAACAGGCCACAGTGGTGTGGTTGGAAACCGTGACCCAACGCACCGCTGAATTGATGGCCCAATGGCAAACGGTGGGTTTTTGCCATGGGGTGATGAACACCGACAACATGAGCGCCTTGGGCCTGACCCTGGACTACGGGCCGTTCCAGTTTTTGGATGCTTACAAGCCCGACCACATTTGCAACCACTCCGACCACCAAGGCCGCTATGCCTACCAACGGCAACCGCAAGTGGCCTTTTGGAACCTGTTTTGCCTAGGCCAAGCCGTGGCTTCGCTGGTGGGTGAAACCGAGCCCGTGCTGCAAGCCCTCAACACCTACAAAACCGCATTCCCCCAAGCGCTGCAAGCGCGTTGGTGCCAAAAACTGGGTTTGAGCGCCGCCCAGGCGGGAGATGCCGAGTTGATTGAGTCGGTATTGAACCTGCTCAGCGCCGGTGCGGTGGACTTCACCATTTTTTGGCGGCGTTTGGGCCAAGCCGTGGCCGCCAGTGCCGAACTCGGCCCTGTGGATTCAGCCTGGGCACCGGTGCGCGATTTGTTTTTGGACCCACACGCTTGGCGCGACTGGGAGCAGCGCTACATCCACCGCCTGGGCCCGCAAGACCTGGGCCGCACCGGTGCGGCCATGTTGCGCTGCAACCCCAAATATGTGCTGCGCAACCACTTGGGCGAAACCGCCATCCAACAGGCCCAATTGGGCGACTTCAGCCAAGTGGATAATTTGCTCACTGTGCTTCGCCAACCCTTTGACGAACACCCCGAATCGGCACAACTGTCCGGTTTTCCGCCCGACTGGGCCTCATCCATCGCCATCAGCTGTTCCTCATGAAAATCCAAAAAACCGAAGCCGAATGGAAAGCCCTTTTGGCCCAAAAAGGGGCCGAGCCTTTGGCCTATGCGGTGACCCGCCAAGCCGCCACCGAGCGCCCCTTCACCGGCAAATACGAAGGCCATTGGCAAACCGGCCGCTACCAATGCATTTGCTGCGGCCAAAGCTTGTTTGAATCCGACACCAAATTTGATGCCGGCTGTGGCTGGCCCAGCTTCTACCAAGCGATTGACGAGTCGGCGATTGCCGAGCATGCCGACCGCAGCTTGGGGATGTTGCGCACCGAGACCTTGTGCAGCCAATGCGGTGCCCACCTGGGCCATGTGTTCCCCGATGGCCCGCAGCCCACTGGCTTGCGCTATTGCATGAATTCGGCGGCCCTGGAATTTGTGCCCCTAGACCGGGATGCCACATGAAACTGCTGCTGGACTTCTTTCCCATCCTGTTGTTTTTTGGGGCTTTCAAGATATGGGGTATTTTTGTGGCCACCTCGGTGGCCATCGCCGCCACCTTGGTGCAGTTGGGCTGGATGCGCTTTCGCACCGGCCGCACCGAGCCCATGCAGTGGCTGAGTTTGGGGGTGATCGTGGTGTTTGGCGGTGCCACCTTGGTGGCCCAAGACGAAACCTTCATCAAATGGAAGCCCACGGTTTTGTATTGGGCCATGGGCGGCGCATTGGCCATCGGGCAGGTGTTTTTTCGCCGCAATTGGCTGCAAAGCCTGATGAAAAGCCAAATGGCCTTGCCCGATCACGCTTGGCGGGTCATGTTGTGGAGTTGGTGCGGCTTTTTTGCCGTCATGGGCGTGCTCAATATATGGGTGGCTTACCGCTTTGACACCGATACCTGGGTCAATTTCAAATTGTTTGGTGGCATGGGCTTGATGCTGGTGTTTGTTTTGCTGCAAGCCGTCTACCTGGGGCGCTTCATGCAAACCGAGGCAGATGCGCCCGCTTCTTCGGACACCCAACCATGACCGCCCAAGCCGCCGACCTGCACCTGCGCCTGAGCGAGCGGCTCCAGCCCTTCGAGCTGCAAGTGCTGGATGAAAGTGCCGACCATGCCGGCCATGTGGGGGCCAACGATTCGGGGCGTGGCACACATTTCCGGGTCCGCATAGGCAGTGGGCTTTTCCAGGGACTGCCCAGGGTCCAACGCCACCGCCTTGTGTATGATGCGCTGCAAGATTTCATCGACCAAGGCTTGCATGCCTTGGCCATCGAAATTGTCGATCCGCCCTCGGTTTGAGCGGGTCTTCCTCAAAACCTCTGTCTGTGAGCCCTTTCCCATGAAATACCCTTCTATCCGGTCTTTGGTGACCGCTTGTGCATTGAGCAGTTTGAGCCTTGGCTTGTGGGCGCAAAACCTGGCCATCGTCAATGGCAAAGCCGTGCCCAAAGCCCGCGCCGAAGTCTTGGCCGAGCAATTGGCCAAGTCAGGCCGTCCCATCACGCCTGAGTTGGAAGCGCAAATCAAAGAAGAGGTGATCAACCGCGAAATCTTCATGCAAGAAGCCATGCGCCGCGGTTTGGATGCGTCGGACGAGTACAAAAACCAATTGGAGTTGGCCCGCCAGTCCATTTTGATCCGTGAGTTGTTCAACGACCAACAAAACAAAGACAAAGTGACCGATGCCGATGTCAAGGCCGAATACGACAAGTTCGTGGCGGCCAATGCCGGCAAAGAGTACCGCGCACGCCACATCCTGGTGGAAAAAGAAGAACAAGCCAAGGCCATCGTGGCCAGCTTGAAAAAGGGTGCCAAGTTCGAAGAGCTGGCCAAAAAACAGTCCAAAGACCCTGGCTCAGGTGCCAATGGCGGTGATTTGGATTGGGCCGCTGCGGGCAATTACGTGAAAGAGTTCTCCGATGCCATGGCCGCATTGAAGAAAGGCCAGTTGACCGAAAAGCCGGTCAAAACCCAGTTTGGTTGGCATGTGATCCGTTTGGACGATGTGCGCGAAGCCCAATTGCCCAAGTTCGAAGAAGTCAAACCGCAAATTTCGCAGCAAATGCTGCAACAAAAAATGGGGCAGTTCCAACAAGAACTGCGCGCCAAAGCCAAGATCGAATGATTGGCCGATCAACCCACCCAACGGCGTGCGTTGATCCACATTTGCATCCAGGGGCTGGGCTGGCTGACATCGGCAGGGCACCAGCTCATTTGGATGTTGCGAAACACCCGCTCGGGGTGGGGCATCATGGCGGTGAAGCGCCCATCAGCGGTGGTGACCGCGGTCAAGCCTGAGGGGCTGCCATTGGGGTTTTGCGGATAAAGCTCGGTGGCCTGGCCCTGGCCATCGACAAAACGCATGGCCTGGTGCACCTGGGCCAAATCGCCCCGCAAGTCAAAGTTGGCATAGCCCTCTCCGTGCGAGACGGCTATCGGCAAGCGCCAACCGGCCATGCCTTGAAAAAACAAACTGGGTGAGTCGAGCACCTCCACCTGCGACAAGCGGGCTTCAAAGCGTTCGCTTTGGTTGGTGGTGAAGCGCGGCCAATGCGCGGCCCCTGGGATCAGATCGGCCAAGGCGGCCATCATTTGGCAACCATTGCACACCCCCAAGCCAAAGCGGTCGGGGTTTTGCATGAAAGCTTGGAACTGATCGGCCAATATTGGGTTGAAGGCGATGCTGCGGGCCCAGCCCACGCCAGCGCCCAAGGTGTCGCCGTAGCTGAAACCGCCGCAAGCCACAAAACCCGCAAATGAAGCCAGCTTAACGCGGCCTTGTTGCAGGTCGGTCATGTGCACATCAAAGGCCTCAAATCCGGCGGCATCGAAGGCATAGGCCATCTCCAGGTGCGAGTTCACCCCTTGTTCGCGCAGCACCGCCACCTTGGGGCGTGCCACATTCAACATGGGCGCTGCGCTGATGGACTTGGCAGCATCCGGCACATGCCAGTGCAAAGCGCTGGGTTGGGCCATGGCCGCATGCTCGGCATCGGCCCCATCGGGGTTGTCTCGCTCTCGGCAAATTTTCCAACTCACCGCATCCCAGGCGAGCATGAGGTCGCCGATCTTGGCGTTGAAGATTTCTTTGGCATCGCGCCAAATGCTGATTTCCCCTTTGCCGCGCGGCATGTCGGCATGGTCAGGGCGGGTTTTGCCAATCACATGGCTGTGCAGCGACAAGCCGTGACTGCGCAAAATGCCCATCACGCGATCGCGGTCGGCGGTTCGCACCTGAATGACCACGCCCAACTCTTCGTTGAACAGGGCTTGCAAACTGCGCTCATGGCGGCGCGCACTGACTTGTGACGACCAGTTTTTGCTGTCGCCGTGATCGGCCCGGCTGTCGGCAATGCCGTCACCCTCGGTGACCAGCAAATCGATGTTCAAGGCCACGCCGACTTGACCGGCAAAAGCCATTTCGGCCACGGTGGCGAACAAGCCGCCGTCGCTGCGGTCGTGGTAGGCCAACACCAAGGACTCGGCGCGCAATGCCTGCAAGGCATCGGCCAAGGCCCGCAAATCGCCCGCATGGTCCAGGTCGGGCGTGACATCGCCGGGCTGGTCCAACACCTGGGCCAACACGCTGGCGGCCATGCGGCATTTGCCACGGCCCAGGTCGATCAAGATCAAACTGGTGTCGGCCTCTTGGGCATTCAATTGCGGGGTCCAGCTGCCGCGCACATCATCCAGGCTCACAAAGGCCGAGACGATCAAGCTCACTGGCGAGACCACCTTGTGCGCTTGGCCCTGGTCATGCCATTGGGTGCGCATGGACAGGCTGTCTTTGCCCACCGGAATGGAGATGCCCAGTTCCGGACAAAGCGCCATGGCCACGGCTTGCACGGTGCGGTAGAGGGCCGCGTCTTCGCCCGCTTCGCCACAAGCCGCCATCCAATTGGCAGACAGCTTGACCTTTTCCAGGGACATGGGCGCGGCCATGAGGTTGGTCAGCGCCTCGGCCACGGCCATGCGGCCCGCCGCAGGGGCGTTCAAACTGGCCAAGGGGGTGCGCTCGCCCATCGCCATGGCTTCGCCAGCAAAGCCCTGGTAATCGGCCAAAGTGACCGCGCAATCGGCCACCGGCACCTGCCAGGGGCCCACCATTTGATCGCGGTGGGTCAAGCCCGAGACCGTGCGGTCGCCAATGGTGATCAAAAACCGCTTGGAGGCCACCGTCGGATGGCTGAGCACTTGGACCACGGCATCGGTCAGGGTCACCCCATCCAAGGCCAGTGCTTGGCCTTGCCAAGCGAGGGATTGGACATCGCGGTGCATTTTGGGGGGCTTGCCCAGCAAGACATTGAGGGGCATGTCCACTGGGGCTTGGCCACTGGCTTGGGCCAGGGTCAACTGACCGTCATCGGTGGCCACGCCCACCACCGCAAACGGGCAGCGCTCGCGCGCGCACAAGCCGCTGAAGGCCTCCAAGGCATCGGGCGAGAGCGCCAACACATAACGCTCTTGGCTTTCGTTGCACCAAATTTCGCGCGGCGACAGGCCGCTTTCTTCCAGCGGGATGCGCGACATGTCAAAACGGGCACCCCGGCCTGCGTCGTTGACCAATTCTGGAAAGGCATTGGACAAGCCCCCTGCACCCACATCGTGGATGGCCAGAATCGGGTTGGCGCTGCCCAGCGCCCAACACTGGTTGATCACCTCTTGGGCGCGGCGCTGGATTTCCGGGTTGCCGCGTTGCACCGAATCAAAGTCCAAACTGGCGGCATTGGTGCCGCTGGCCAGGGAGCTGGCCGCCCCCCCTCCGAGCCCAATGCGCATGCCGGGCCCCCCCAACTGGATCAGCAAGGTGCCCGCTGGAAAGCGGATTTTTTCGGTTTGCTCGGCATCGATCACCCCCAAACCGCCAGCAATCATGATGGGCTTGTGGTAGCCGCGCTGCACCCCATCGATCACTTGCTCATATTCGCGAAAGTAACCCAGCAAATTGGGGCGACCAAACTCGTTGTTGAAGGCCGCCGCACCCAAAGGCCCCTCGGTCATGATTTGCAAAGCCGAGGCCATGTGGGAGGGTCGGCCGCTGGGGCTGTCCCACAATTTGGACACCGTGAAGCCCGTCAAAGCAGCCTTGGGCCGCGAACCGCGACCGGTGGCCCCTTCATCGCGAATTTCGCCGCCCGTGCCGGTGGCCGCACCCGGATAAGGTGAAATCGCGCTGGGGTGGTTGTGGGTTTCCACCTTCATCAGCACATGGTGGGTGGCTGGGGTGTGGGTGTAGGGGGACAACCCCGCTTGGTGCACCGCACCCCAGCGCTGCACGCTGTGGCCGGTCATCACCGAGGCATTGTCCGAATAAGCCACCACCGTGTGGCGGGGTTGTTGGGCATGGGTGTGGCGGATCATGCCAAACATGCTGTGGGTTTGCGCCTGCCCATCGATGGTGAATTGGGCATTGAAAATTTTGTGCCGGCAGTGTTCGCTGTTGGCCTGGGCAAACATCATCAATTCCACGTCGGTGGGATTGCGGCCGAGTTGGCCAAAGGCCTGAACCAGGTAATCGATTTCATCGTCGGCCAAGGCCAAGCCCAGCGTCTGGTTGGCGGCTTCCAAAGCCGACCGCCCACCTTGGGCCAGGTCAATCTGCCGCATGGGCTCGGCTTGCACCGGCTCAAACAAGCCATGGGCCGATGGCACATCAGGCAGCAAGGACTCGGTCATGCGGTCGTGCAAAAGCTCGCCCAGCGTGCGCATTTGGGTTTGGTCGAGAACATGGTGGCCATCCCAGAGCAATTGGTACTCGGTCACCCGCTCGATGCGGTGCACGGCAAAACCGCAGTTGCGGGCAATGTCGGTGGCTTTGGAGGCCCAGGGCGAGACCGTGCCCAACCTTGGGCTGACCACCAAGGTGTGGGCGGGCTTGGCCGCCCAAGCCATGGCAGCGCCCAGCAACTGTTGCAAACCCTGGCTGTCTTGGGCGGACAAAGGCTGGTCACTGGCCACCAAATGCACATGGCGGGCCATCAGGCCTTGGATGCGGGGAAACAAGCTTTGCAAGCGCGGCAGCAAGTGGCGAATGCGAAAGTCGCTCAGGGCGTTGTCGCCTGGGAACTCGGAAATGTGCAGGGTCACGCGGTGGCCTTGGTGGTCTGGCGCCACACCGCTGACTGGGGTGCGGGCAGGTTGAAGAATGGGCTCAATTTTACGCCAGGGCCAGCGGGCAGCCGGGCTGAGATAATCGCGCCCCATGAGCATCACTTACAAAGACACCGCAGGCATTGAAGGCATGCGTTTGGCCGGACGCCTTGCCTCCGAGGTATTGGACTTTTTAACCCCCCATGTGCAGGTGGGCATCACCACCAACGAGCTCGACCGCTTGGCCCACGACTACATGACCCAGGTGCAGCACACCATACCGGCACCGCTGAACTATGCGCCAGCGGGCTACAAGCCCTACCCCAAGTCGATTTGCACCTCGATCAACCACCAGGTCTGCCACGGCATCCCCAGTGACAAGCCGTTGAAGCGCGGCGACATCATCAACATCGATATCACCGTGATCAAAGACGGCTGGCATGGCGACACCAGCCGCATGTTTGTGGTGGGCGAGGCATCCATTGCCGCCAAACGTTTGTGCCAAATGACCTATGAGGCCATGTGGCACGGCATCGTCAAAGTCAAACCTGGCGTGCGGCTCGGTGACATTGGCTTTGCCATCCAGCGCTTTGCCGAAGGCCTGGGTTTTTCGGTGGTGCGCGAGTTTTGTGGCCACGGCATCGGGCAAAAGTTCCACGAAGACCCCCAGGTGCTGCATTACGGCAAACCGGGAACCCTGGAGGAGCTGCAAGCGGGCATGACCTTCACCATCGAGCCCATGATCAATGCCGGGCGGCGCGACATCAAAGAGCTGGGCGACGGCTGGACCATCGTCACCCGCGATCACTCGCTGTCGGCCCAATGGGAACACACCATTTTGGTCACCCCCACGGGCTATGAAGTGTTGACTTTGTCGCAAGGCAGCCCGCCCCTGCCCGACTTTGTCACCACCACCGCTTGCTGACCACGGCCATGCCTGACGCGCAACACCGCGTGGCCAAGAAGGCCTTGTTGTCGGGCCTGACCCAAGCGCCCATCACCACGCGCAGGGTCCGCCATTTTTTGCAGGCCTTGTGTGCGCTCAATGACCAAACCCTGACCCAGTTGTTTGCCGCTTGTGGTTTGGACCACCGGTTGGCCTTGGTCGCGGTGGGCGGCTATGGCCGGGGCGAGCTCTACCCCTATTCAGACGTGGATGTGTTGGTCTTGATCCCATCCGATGTGGCCCTGGACCAAGACGATGCCTTGCGTGGACAGGTTGAGCGCTTCATCGGCCAATGCTGGGATGCGGGCATGGAAGTGGGCTCGAGCGTGCGCACCATCGACGAGTGTTTGCAAGAGTCGGCCAAAGACGTGACGGTCCAAACATCGCTGCTGGAGGCGCGCTGGGTGTGCGGCCAGCCCCACTTGTTTGCCCAGTTTCAGCAGCAATTTGCCCAGGCCATGGACGCAAAAGCATTTTTTGTGGCCAAAACCCTGGAGATGCGCCAGCGCCACACCAAGTTTGAAAACACCCCTTACGCGCTGGAGCCCAATTGCAAAGAGTCACCCGGCGGCTTGCGCGATTTGCACATCTTGAAGTGGGTGGCCAAAGCCGCCGGTTTGGGCCACAGCTGGAGCGAGTTGGCCCGCAGTGGCTTGGTCACCGCTCACGAGGCGCGCCAACTGACCCGCAACGAGCAATGGCTGAGTTTGGTGCGGGTGTTGTTGCACCTGGAGGCCAACCGGCGCGAAGACCGACTGGTGTTTGACCTGCAAAGCAGCCTGGGACTGCGCTTGGGTCTGGGACACACACCCGACGGCACGGTGCACGCCCGCCAAGCCAGCGAAGCCTTGATGAAGCGCTATTACTGGGCGGCCAAGGCAGTGACCCAGCTCAACCAAATCGTGGTCCTCAATTTGGAAGAGCAACTCATACCCGGTGACCACACGCCCCACCCCTTGAACGAGCGCTTTGCCAACAAATCGGGCATGCTCGATGTGCGCACCGATGAGCTGTATTTGCGGCAACCGCATGCCATTTTGGAGACCTTTTGGTTGTACCAAACCACCCCGGGCATCAAGGGCTTGTCCTCGCGCACCTTGCGCGCGCTCTACAACGCCCGACCGGTGATGGATGCCCAATTCCGTCAGGACCGGGCCAACCACGAGATGTTTGTGCGCATATTGCAGTCGCCCCTGGGCATCACCCATGCCATGCGGCTGATGAACCAGACCTCGGTGTTGGGGCGCTACCTGTGGACCTTCAGGCGCATCGTGGGCCAAATGCAGCACGACTTGTTCCACGTCTACACGGTGGACCAGCACATTTTGATGGTGCTGCGCAATGTGCGGCGTTTTTTCATCGCCGAACATGCCCACGAATACCCGTTTTGCTCGCAACTGGCCAGTGGCTGGGACAAGCCATGGGTGTTGTACGTGGCGGCTTTGTTCCATGACATTGCCAAAGGGCGCGGCAAAGACCACTCGGTGGAGGGGCGCAGCGAAGTGCGGCGCTTTTGCCGCACCCACCGCATCGAGGCAGAAGATGCCCAGTTGATTGAGTTTTTGGTCAGCGAGCACCTCACCATGAGCCATGTGGCCCAAAAAGAGGACTTGAACGACCCCGATGTCATCGCCCAGTTTGCGCGCCGTGTGGGCAGTGAGCGCCGCTTGACCGCCTTGTACCTGTTGACGGTGGCCGATATCCGTGGCACCAGCCCCAAGGTGTGGAATGCCTGGAAGGGCAAGCTGCTCGAAGACCTCTACAGGTACACGGCCCGTGCCCTGGGCGGTCGGGCCCCAGACCCCGACTCGGTGGTGGAAGCGCGCAAGCGCGAAGCGCTGGAAAACCTGGCCTTGCATGCCCTGCCCCACGAAGCGCACAAAACCCTGTGGGACTCGCTCGATGTGGGCTATTTCATGCGCCACGATGCCCATGAAATCGCTTGGCACACGCGGCAACTGTCGCGTTGGTTGGCACAAAACCCAGACCAAACGCCGCCGCCCATGGTGCGCTGCCGCCCCTCACCCACCGGGGAAGGTCTGCAAATCATGGTGTTTGCGCCCGATGCGCCCGATTTGTTTGCCCGCATTTGCGGCTACTTTGACCACCACAGCATCAGCGTTCAAGATGCCAAGATTTACACCGCGCCCAATGGCCGGGCCTTGGACACCTTTCAAGTGGTCACGCCGCACATGAGCGAGCATTACCGCGAATTGAGCACCATGGTCGAGCGCGACTTGGCCGACACCTTGTCGCTGGCGGGGCCCTTGCCAGCGGCCAGCCATGGGCGGGTGTCGCGGCGGGTGAAAAGTTTTCCCATCGCGCCCCGGGTCAGCCTGCAACCCGATGAAAAAGCACAGCGCTGGTTGCTCAGTGTGTCGGCCAGTGACCGGGTGGGCTTGTTGTATGGCATTGCGCGGGTGCTGGCCCGGCACCACATCCATTTGCAACTGGCCAAGATCTCCACCTTGGGCGAGCGGGTGGAAGACACCTTTTTGATCGACGGCCCGTCTTTGCAGCACAACCGCAGCCAAATCGACATCGAAACCGATCTGCTCGATGCTCTGAGCGTTTGAGCCTTTGCCTCAGTCGTCTTCCACCGCGCTGATGCCGGGAAACAAAACATCGGTGTAGCCAAAGCGCGAAAAGTCCCGCACCCGCATGGGATAGAGCGTGCCGATCAAATGGTCGCACTCGTGTTGCACCACCCGGGCGTGAAAGCCCTCAGCCACCCGGTCAATCGCATTTCCTTGCACATCCCAACCCTGGTAGCGGATGCGCTGCCAGCGCGGCACCACCCCGCGCAGGCCGGGGACCGACAAACAGCCCTCCCAATCCTCGTTTTCTTGTTGATCCAAAGCGCTCCAAGTGGGATTGACCAATACCGTTTTCGGAATCGGCGGTGCATCGGGATAGCGGGGGTTGACCTGACCGCTGCCAAAAATCACCACCTGCCAATCCACCCCAATTTGGGGGGCCGCCAAACCCGCGCCGTTCACATGGTCCATGGTCTCTTGCATGTCGCGCACCAGTTGGTGCATGGCCGGGGTGTCGAATGCGGTGACCGCTTGGGCGTGACGCAACAAGCGGGCATCGCCCATTTTCAAAATCGTGTGGATGGCCATGTTTCTCCTTTGAATGAATTCAGCGCGCCAACCAGGCTGCGCCGCGCACGCCCGATGCATCGCCATGCATGGCAGGCCGGATGGGGGTGCGGATGGGGCGGGTAAAGCTGTGGCGCTCCAGCAAGGGCGCAACCTGGGTGTACAGCTCAGGGATTTGGCTCAGACCGCCGCCCAGCACCACCGCATCGGGGTCCATGGTGTTGATGATCTGGGCCAAGGCACGGGCCAGCCGGTCCACATACCGCTGCCAACTGGCCACGGCCTGGGCTTGGCCACCTCGCATGGCCGCCACGATCTCGGGCGGGCTGCTGAATTGACCGCTGTGGGCCGCATGGTCGGCCGCAAAGCCAGGCCCACACAACCAGGTTTCCAAACAAGCGGTTTGGCCACACCAACAATCACGCAGGGGTTGGTCTTGCACGCCCAACCACGGCAAGGGGTTGTGGCCCCACTCGCCCGCCAAACCATGCTGGCCGCGCCAAGCCTGGCCATTGAAAGCCCAGCCACCGCCACAACCGGTGCCCAAAATGACCGCGAAAACCACCGACAAGCCGCGCGCGGCCCCATCGACGGCCTCGCTGACCGCCAGGCAATTGGCATCGTTTTCCATGTGCACCGTGCATTGCAACAGGTCTTGCAAATCGGCTTGCAGGGGTTGGCCATTGAGCACCACAGAATTGGCCCCGCGCACCGTGAGGCTGGCGGGGTCCAGGCAACCTGGAATGGCCATGCCAATGGCCTGGGGGTGGGCCATCTGCTGGTCTTGGATGGCTTGCGCCACCATGTCGGCCACACAGGTCACGGTGGCCCGGTAGTCGCCCACCGGTGTGGGTCGCCGCTGCCGGTACATGACCTGCCCTTGTGGGTCCAAAACCGCCAATTCGATCTTGGTCCCGCCCAGGTCGATGCCCAACAGCGGTTTCATGCGGGCGGTTGGAGCAGTTGCAACAAGGCCGCCTCGTCCAACACCGGAATGCCCAGGCTTTGGGCTTTTTCCAATTTGCTGCCCGCCGCCTCTCCCGCCACCACGGCCGTGGTTTTTTTGCTCACGCTGCCAGCCACCTTGGCACCGGCTTGTTCGAGCATGTCTTGGGCTTGTTCGCGCGACAAGCTGGGCAAGGTGCCGGTGATGACATAGGTCTGCCCAGCCAAGGGCAGGTCCAATCGGCCTTGCGGCGCGCCCTCGGTCCATGTCAGGCCACAGGCCCGCAATTGCTCGACCACTTCGCGGTTGTGTGCTTGGTCAAAAAATGTTCGCAAACTTTGCGCCACCACCGGGCCCACATCGGCCACTTGCAGCAGTTGTTCCATGCTGGCATCCATGATGGCATCCATGCCCCCGAAATGCTTGGCCAAGGTTTTGGCCGTGGCCTCACCCACATGGCGAATGCCCAGGCCAAATAAAAATTTGGGCAAGGTGGTTTGTTTGGACTTCTCCACACTGGCCAATAAATTGTTGGCCGACTTTTCCGCCATCCGGTCCAAAACGGCCAATTGGGAGAAGCCCAGTTTGTAGAGGTCCGGCAAGGTTTTGACCAAACCCGCATCGACCAGTTGATCGACGATTTTTTCACCCAAGTCCTCAATTTCAACCGCGCGGCGGTGGGCGAAATGCAAGATGGCCTGCTTTTGCTGGGCACTGCAAAAAAGGCCGCCGGTGCAGCGGTAATCGGCCTCGCCCTCTTCGCGCACCGCCAAACTGTTGCACACCGGGCAGTGGTGGGGCATAGTGAACAAAGCCGATTCGTGCAGGCGCTTTTCCACCAGGACGGAGACCACCTCGGGAATCACATCGCCAGCGCGGCGCACCACCACGCTGTCGCCCACCCGCACATCTTTGCGCCGGGCCTCGTCTTCGTTGTGCAAGGTGGCATTGGTGACGGTGACCCCGCCCACAAACACGGGGGCGAGCTTGGCCACCGGGGTCAGCTTGCCGGTGCGCCCGACTTGAATGTCGATCGCCAAGACCGTGGTGATTTCTTCTTGGGCCGGATATTTGTGCGCCACCGCCCAGCGCGGCTCGCGGCTGACCATGCCCAACAGGGCCTGGCGCTCGATGCGGTTGACCTTGTAGACCACCCCATCGATGTCAAAGGGCAATTGGTCGCGCAAGCGGGCAATGTCTTGGTGGAAGGCCACCAGCCCATCGGCCCCCGACACCACCTGGGCATGCTGTGATACCGGGAAACCCCAGTCTTTCAAATGCCGCAACACTTCCATGTGTTGTGCATAGGTTTGCAGGCCATACAAGGTGGCCTCCAAGGGCGGCAGCGAGACATCTGGCGGCGGGTGAAAGTGCAAGGCATAGGCGAAAAAACTCAAAGGCCGTTGCGCGGCCATTTGCGGGTCAAGTTGGCGCACCGCACCGGCCGCCGCATTGCGCGGATTGACAAAGGTTTTTTCGTTTTTGGCCCCGGCGGCGATTTTTTGCCGTTGGCGCTCGTTCAAGGCCTCAAAGTCATCTCGGCGCATGTAGATTTCGCCGCGCACTTCCAACTCGGGGGGCGCATGGGGGGGCAAGCGCAAAGGGATTTGACCCATCGTGCGGATGTTGTGGGTCACATCCTCGCCCACCGCCCCATCCCCCCGGGTTGCCGCTTGCACCAACACATGGTTGGCATAGCGCAAACTGATGGCCAGGCCATCAAACTTCAACTCGGCCACATAGTCCAGTGGCGCATCGGTGTCTTGGCAATGGAGTTGTTTGCGCATCCGCGCATCGAATGCGCGGGCCCCTTGTTCGCTGATGTCGGTCTCGGTTTGGATGCTCAACATGGGCACGCGGTGCACCACACTGGCAAAGGCATCGACCGCTTGGCCCCCCACCCGCTGGGTGGGTGAGTCGGGGGTCCGCAAGGCCGGATGGGCCGCTTCCAAAGCCTGGAGTTGGCGAAACAAACGGTCGTATTGGGCATCTGGGATGCTGGGCGCATCGAGCACGTAATACAAATGCCCATGGTGTTGCAATTGGGCCCGCAAATCGGCCGCTTGCGCCGCCACGTCGGAGGACTCGGCTGGCGGCTGCTCGCTCATCCCATCCATCACCACAGTCAGCTGAACAAGCGGCGCGCTTGGGGGGAACCGGCTGAGAGGTCGCGCGCATCCAAGGTGTTGTAGAGGGTGCGCAAATCGGTATCGATGGCCCGAATCGCCGCGTCCGACAGGTTTTGACCGTTGTCGTCGGTGATGGTGCCGTCCATGGCCTTGGCCAATTCGCGGGCCGCGTGGCACAAGCGGGCAAAAGGCTCTTCGGTGCGGGCCACATGGGGCACGTCCAAACTGAGGTTGATTTCACGCACCGCCGATTGGGCCGGGTCTTCGGCCATTGCCGCTTGCGGGTCGAACGACAACACCACAATCGGTGCGCCACCGACCACCGGTGCGGGCAGCACCATGCGCCCGGGGATCACACCGGGCACAAAGCCCAGCCGGGCGGCGTTTTGCTGCACATATCCAGGGCTCCATGCGGTGCGCAAGGCACGCAGGCTGAAACTGAGTTGGGCATCGTGGGCGCTGGCAAATTGATCCAACTCACGCGCCCGGGCCACCGCTTCGAGCATGTCAGGAAACTCCACTTGACCGTTGGTGGCATCGGCAAAGGTTTGGACCTTCATCACGAACTCAGAGTATTCGATTTCGTTCAAAGCACCGGTGCGGTTGGCCAATTGCATGCCCGCTTGGAAAGCGCTGTAGCGCTGACCCGCCCGCAGGGGCAACCACTCGCCGGTTTTGACATTCAGTCCCTCGATGGTGAAAAACTTGCTGCCCACGCGCGCGGTGGTGGGGGCCACCGCCAAAGCCGCATCGCCCGTGGTGGGGGCTTCGAGATCGATCGGGGCGATCACATCGATCAAGGCATCCAAGGCCGGGGGTTTCTCCAAGCTGGGCAATTCGCTGGGACCATCGGCCCATGCCGCTACGGGCTTGGCTTCGACCGCCACCGAGCGTGGCGGGGTGGCGACTGGCGCGATCTCTCGCTCAAGGGCCGCGGGCTCAAAACCAGGTTCTGGCTGGTTTGTTTCACGGTGGCCATCCTGCGGGCCAGGTGTGGGCGCTGGGGGTGGGTCCAGGCTCGGATCCATGGCCTGCTGTTGCACGCTTTCCAGCGATGGCATGGGTTCGAGCATGGGCTCGGCGGGGGGCAGGTCCTGGGCTTGGCGGGGCTTGTTTTTGCGGGTCGTCCAGGTGCTGTGCGCCACCACTGCCACCAGGACCACGCCACCGGCGATGGCCAAACCTATTTGAAAGTTGCTCACAGTACCCTCAGACCGATTCGGCCATGCCCACGGCCGAATCCATATCGACCGCCACAATGCGAGAAACACCTTGTTCTTGCATGGTCACGCCGATCAGTTGTTCGGCCATTTGCATGGCAATTTTGTTGTGTGAAATGAACAAAAACTGGGTTTCCTTGGCCATGCTGGACACCAGCTTGGCATACCTTTCGGTGTTGGCATCGTCCAGCGGCGCGTCCACCTCGTCGAGCAAACAAAAGGGCGCGGGGTTGAGCTGAAAAATCGCAAACACCAGGGCAATGGCGGTCAAGGCTTTTTCACCGCCCGACAACAGGTGAATGGTTTGGTTTTTCTTGCCCGGCGGCTGGGCCATGACCTGCACGCCGGAGTCCAAAATTTCTTCGCCGGTCATCACCAAACGCGCATTGCCGCCGCCAAACAATTCGGGGAACATCCGGCCGAAATGTTCGTTGACCGTTTTGAAGGTGCCGCCGAGCAGGTCGCGGGTTTCGGCATCGATTTTTTTGATCGCATCTTCCAAGGTGGCCATGGCTTCGTTGAGGTCGGCCGACTGGGCATCCAAAAAGGTTTTTCGTTCGCGCGCAGAACTCAGCTCTTCCAGGGCCGCCAAATTCACCGCCCCCAATGATTGGATTTCTCGGTTGATGCGGTCAATCTCGGTTTGCATGCCGTGGATGCGCACCTGGTCTTGCGCCACCGACAGCGCCAAAGCCTCCAAATCGGCTTGCGCGTCCACCAGCATTTGGGTGTATTGGTCAGAGCCCAAGCGGGCCGCCTGCTCTTTGAGTTGCAACTCGGTGATGCGCTGGCGCAGGGGGTCGAGTTCGCGCTCGATTTGCAAGCGGCGCTCGTCGCTGGCCCGCAGTTTGGTGGTCAGGTCATCGTATTCGCTGCGCTTGGCACCCAGGGCCGCTTCGCGCTCGGCTTTGAGCGCCAAAGCCGCTTGCAAGCCTGCTTGAGCCGCCACATCCGATAAGCGCTGCAGCTCTTCTTCGGCCTGCGCTTGTTGCTCGGCCATGGATTGGATTTGCTGTTGAGCGGTTTCGATCGAGCGACCGAGTTCGGCCTGTCGGCTGACCAAACTGCGGCGGTTGAATTCGGCCTCTTGGGCTTGCCGCTCCAGGGTGCGCAATTGCTCGCGGGCATCGTCCAAGCGGCGCTGCGCCGCCATGGCCTGGTCTTCGAGCTGGGCATGGCGCTCTTGCCCATCGGCCAGTTGCATGTCGAGCTCTTCGAAACGCGTTTGCGATTGGATTTGGCGCTCGTGCAGGTCTTGGGCACTGGCCTCGACTTCTGCCAAATCCTGGTCGATTTGCTGCGAGCGGTTTTGCGCTTGCTCGGCCAACTGGTCGAGCTGCAAAGACTCGACTTGCATCGCATGCGCCTTGGCCTGCGATTCGCTGGCCGTTTGGCGCGCGCTGTTGAGTTGCAAGCGCGCTTCGATGTAGGCCGACTCCGCCCGTGCCAGGGTGTGGCGGGCTTCCTCTTGGATCAGCGATTGGGCGCGCACCTGCTTTTCCAGGTTTTCAATTTCTTGTGCCCGGGCCAACAACCCCGCTTGCTCATTGTCTGGCGCGTAAAAGCTCACGCTGCTGTGGGTGATGGCATGGCCTTGGGGCACATAAATGACTTCACCGGGCAATAGCGCGGCACGGCTGGCCAAAGCCGATTCCAAATCAGGTGCCGTGTAGGCATGGGCCAGCCAATGCGACATCAAGGCCTTTTGGCCAGCATCATGGATGCGCAACAAGTCCACCAATCGGCTGCGCCCGGCTGCGCTGGCTGGGGTTGCAGCCGATGAGGGGCTGTAAAAACTCAGTTTGGTGGGGGGCGGTTCTTTGGCAAAGGCCTTGACCATGTCCAGTTGACCCACTTCCAAAGCCGACAAGCGCTCGCGCAAGGCCGCTTCCAGGGCGTTTTCCCAACCCGATTCAATGTGCACCCGGTTCCACAGGGCTTGCAAGCCCTCCAAACCATGACGGCTCAGCCAGGGGCTGAGTTTTTGATCGGTTTTGACCTTTTCTTGCAAAGCCTTGAGCGCTTGCAACCGGGCGGATAAGTCGGCTTGCTGGGCAGACTCGGTATTGACCGCGGTTTGAGCGGTTTGCCGCTGGGCATCCAATTCGGGCAGTGTGGCTTCCAAATGCAGTAAAGCGGCCTGGGCCTGTTCGGCCTGGGTCTGGGCCTGCTGCAATGCCGCACGCGCGTGCAGCACCTGCTGCGGGTCAGGGGCCGTCAAGGCCCGCTTATCGCTGTCCAAGCGTTCGCGGCGCAACTCCACTTGACGGCGTTGTTCATCCAAATTGCGCTGGTCGGCGGCCAACACTTGAATTTGCTGCTGCACCTGCACCACTTGCAGGCGCTGCTCATTGGCCAAGTTTTGCGCTTGGCGCAAGCCGTCTTCCCACTGCGGTAATTGCGACTGCTGCTCTTCGCACTGGGCTTGCAAAATTTCAGCCTGCTCATCGCCATTGGTGCTTTGGGCTTGCAATTGATCGAGTTCTTGCTGGGCCGCAGAGGCCTGTTCATGCCACTGGGCGCTCTGCGCCTTGACCTGTTCAATGCGGGCCACGGCGCGCTGACGGCCCTCGACCACAAAACGGATTTCAGCTTCCAACCGGCCCACTTCCGCGCTGGCTTCATACAACAAGCCCTGGGATTGATTGACCTGGTCACCGGCCGCGTAATGGGCTTGTCGAATGGTTTCCAGCTCAGACTCGATGTGCCGCAAATCGGCCACCTTGGACTCCAAACCGTTGGTGGCTTGGGCGATGGCTTCTTGCAATTGGGTTTGATCGGTCAGGGCCTCTGCCCGCTTTAAAAACCAAAATTGCTTTTGCTTGAGACCGACTTGGCCTTGCAAATCGTTGTAGCGCTGGGCCACTTCGGCTTGCCGCTCCAGCTTTTCCAAATTGGCATTGAGCTCGCGCAAGATGTCTTCCACACGGGTGAGGTTTTCACGCGTGTCGCTCAGGCGGTTTTCGGTTTCGCGGCGGCGCTCTTTGTATTTGGAGACACCGGCCGCCTCTTCCAAGAACAGCCTCAATTCCTCGGGTTTGGACTCGATGATGCGGCTGATGGTGCCCTGCCCAATGATGGCGTAGGCCCGAGGGCCCAAACCCGTGCCCAAAAACACGTCTTGCACGTCGCGGCGGCGCACCGGCTGGTTGTTGATGTAGTAGCTGCTGGTGCCGTCGCGGGTCAACACCCTTTTGACCGCGATTTCAGGGTATTGGCTCCATTGACCGCCCGCCCGGTGGTCGCCGTTGTCAAAAATCAGCTCCACGCTGGAGCGGCTGGACGATTTGCGGCTGGTGGTCCCACTGAAGATCACATCTTGCATGGACTCGCCACGCAGCTCACTGGCGCGGCTTTCCCCCAGCACCCAGCGCACCGCATCAATGATGTTGGATTTTCCACAGCCATTGGGCCCCACCACGCCGACCAACTGGCCAGGCAACATGAAATGGGTGGGTTCGGCAAACGACTTGAAGCCGGATAGTTTGATGGAGTTGAGACGCACCGATGGGCCTGTAAAGAAACAAAAAAACCGTTGCCGTCAAGCTGACGGAAACAGGCTGGGGTCGTGGGGGTCGCGATGATAGCGCTCTTGCCACAAATGGACATCTTGTTCGAGCATGGCCAGCATGTCGAGCAATTGGCTCAAACGTGGCCGCAGGGTTTGCAAGCTTTCTTTGCGGCCCAAGGCTTCAAGGGCAATCACCTCTTGGGCCAGCGCGGGCTTGCAAAAAATAGGCACAAAGCCCTTGAGCGCATGCAAACTCATGCGCGTGGCTTCCACATTCTCGCCCGTCAACTGGTCTTGGATGGCCAATCTTTCTTTGGTCAAAGAAGTGGCAAATGTGTCCATGAAATTGGGCAGCAAAGACGCGTCGACCGCGTACTGGGCAGCTTGGCTCAAATCAAGTTGGACAAAAGCAGCATTCATGACTGAAAAAAAGATCAATGGGATAAGACTTCAAGCTTGCCAAGGTGCAAACCAAGTGTGGTCCTGAGAGGATAATACCAGCGATGAACCCCTTGCTAGAACGCTTACAACCGTATCCTTTCGAGCGATTGCGCCAACTTTTTGCTGGTGTTTCGCCCAGTTCTGAACACAAACCCATCAGCCTGGGCATTGGGGAGCCCCGCCATGCCACGCCCGCCATGGTGATGGATGTCATGACCCAGTCTTTTGCCAGTTTGGCCGCCTATCCGCCCACGGCTGGCGATGCCAGCTTGCGCCAAGCCTGTGCGCAGTGGCTGAAAAACCGCTACCAGGTCAGCTTGGACAGCAACCAACAAATATTGCCGGTGAACGGCTCGCGCGAAGCCCTTTTTTCGTTTGCCCAGGCGGTGATCAATCCGCTGGCCGGTGACAAACGCCCCTGGGTGGTTTGCCCCAACCCTTTTTATCAAATATACGAAGGGGCAGCCCTGTTGGGCGGGGCCGATGTGTACTACGTGCCCAGCGTGGCCGAGCGCAACTTTGCCCCAGATTGGGCCAGTGTGCCCCAAGCGGTGTGGGCCCAAACGCAATTGTTGTTTGTCTGTTCCCCGGGCAATCCCACCGGGGCCGTGATGCCCTTGTCTGAGTGGGATACCTTGTTCCAACTCAGCGATCAACATGGATTTGTGATCGCCTCCGACGAGTGTTACAGCGAAATTTACTTCCGCGATGAGCCCCCCTTGGGCGGGTTGGAAGCGGCCCAACGGTTGGGGCGCACCTCCTTCAAAAATTTGGTCAGCTTCACCAGCCTGTCCAAACGCAGCAATGTGCCTGGCATGCGCAGCGGCTTTGTCGCCGGGGACGCCCACATCATCCAAAAATACCTGCTCTACCGCACCTACCACGGCAGTGCCATGAGTGGCATGGTGCAGGCGGCCTCTCGGGCCCTGTGGCAAGACGAACAGCATGTGCGCGACAACCGCCAGCTCTACCGCGATAAATTTGCCCAGGTCACCCCAGTGCTGGCCCAGGTGTTGGATGTGCGTTTGCCCGATGCCGGTTTTTATTTGTGGGCAGGACTACCCCCTGCATGGCAAGGCCGTGACGACCTTTTTGCCCAGCATTTGCTGGCTCAATACAATGTCACCGTTTTGCCGGGCAGCTATTTGGCCCGTGAGTTCAACGGCAGCAACCCGGGCGCTGGCCGCATTCGCATGGCCTTGGTCGCCCAAACCGATGAATGCCTGCAAGCAGTCCAACGCATTGTTCAATTTCTTCAACTCAACCCCAGCCTTCCATCATGAGTCAACAGCTTCAAACCATCATCGACAACGCCTGGGAAAACCGTGCGCAACTCAGCCCCAGCGCTGCCCCCAAAGAGGTCATTGAGGCCGTCGAACATGTGATTGCCGAACTCAACGCGGGGCGTTTGCGGGTGGCCACCCGACAAGCGGTGGGCCAATGGACCACCCACCAGTGGATCAAAAAAGCGGTTTTGCTGAGCTTTCGCCTGAAAGACAACGCCGTCATCAAAGCCGGTGATTTGGGCTTTTACGACAAAGTCCAAACCAAATTTGCCCATTTGAGCGAAGCTGAAATGAAAGAAAGTGGCGTGCGGGTGGTGCCCCCAGCGGTCGCCCGCAGGGGCAGTTATATCGCCAAAGGGGCGATCTTGATGCCCAGCTACGTCAACATTGGCGCGTATGTGGACGAAGGCACCATGGTCGATACCTGGGCCACCGTGGGTTCTTGTGCCCAAGTGGGCAAAAACGTTCACCTGTCGGGCGGTGTCGGCTTGGGCGGTGTGCTCGAACCCTTGCAAGCCAACCCCACCATCATTGAAGACAATTGCTTCATCGGCGCACGCTCTGAAGTCGTTGAAGGTGTGATCGTGGAAGAAAACTCGGTCATTTCCATGGGCGTGTACATTGGCCAAAGCACCAAAATTTATGACCGCGCCACCGGCGAAGTGCACTACGGCCGCGTACCCGCCGGTTCTGTGGTGGTGTCTGGCAACCTGCCCAGTGCAGATGGCAAGTACAGCCTGTACTGCGCCGTGATTGTCAAACGCGTTGATGCGCAAACACGGGCAAAAACCAGCCTCAACGATTTGCTGCGCGACTGATGTCCCGCACTTTGCAATTGACCGAGCAGCTCATCGCACGGGCTTCGCTCACGCCGCAGGACCAGGGCTGTCAAGATGTGATGGCCGCGCGGCTCAAGCCGCTGGGGTTTGACTGTGAAACCATGGTCAGCGGACCCGACTCATTCCAGGTGACCAATTTATGGGCTTTGCGCCGCAGCTCGCATGCCCATGCACGGACCTTGGTTTGGGCGGGACACACCGATGTGGTGCCCACCGGCCCGATGGAGCGTTGGGGCAGCGACCCCTTCACCCCCACCCACCGCGATGGGCGGCTTTTTGGGCGCGGTGCGAGCGATATGAAAACCTCATTGGCCGCCATGGTGGTGGCCACCGAAGATTTTTTGGCATCCCATCCCCATACCCACTTGAACATTGGTTTTCTCATCACCAGCGATGAGGAAGGCCCGGCCCTGGACGGCACGGTGGTGGTGTGCGAACAATTGCGCCAAAGACAACAAGGCTTGGATTGGTGCATTGTGGGCGAGCCCACATCCGTGAAAGCCACGGGCGACATGATCAAGAACGGCCGCCGCGGCACCCTCAGCGGCAAGCTGGTGGTTCAAGGCATCCAAGGCCATATTGCTTACCCCCAACTGGCCAGAAACCCCATTCATCAATGGGCCCCGGCCTTGGCGGAACTGGTGGCCATGAAATGGGATGACGGCAATGCGTTTTTCCCGCCCACCAGTTGGCAGGTCAGCAACATCCATGCGGGCACCGGTGCCAGCAATGTGATCCCCGGCGAGTTGGTGGTGGACTTTAATTTTCGCTTTTGCACCGAGTCCAGCGTTGAGTCCTTGCAGCAGCGCTTGACCCAGGTGTTGGAGCGCCATGGCCTGACGTATCAATTGCAATGGACCTTGGGCGGACAACCCTTTCTCACCCAACCCGGGGAATTGAGCCAAGCGGTGCAAGCAGCCATCTTGGCCCACACGGGCTTGCAAACCGAACTCTCCACCACCGGCGGAACCAGTGACGGTCGATTCATTGCCCAATTTTGTCCGCAGGTGATTGAGTTGGGACCGCCCAATGCCACCATCCACCAGGTCAACGAAAACATCCGCATCGAAGACATCGAGCCTTTGAAAAACATTTATCAAGGTGTTTTAGAGCGGCTGGATCATCTGGTGGCCACGCAAACTTCATGACGCTGTCGGAGTTGGTGGTGCAATGCACCCATTTGTTGCAATCTTCAGAAGTGGCCTTGGGCCAAGGCACGCTGGAGATGGCCGATGAAGCCGCCTGGTTGGTGTTGTGGCAATTGGGCTTGCCTTTGGACACAGACACCGATGCACATGCCCCCATCATCCCGCCCCATGAGGCTCAAGCTTGTCTTGACTTGATCGCGCAGCGCATAGAGCGCCGGGTGCCCGCTGCTTATTTGACCCGAGAGGCCTGGCTGCAAGGGGTGGATTTTTATGTGGACGAGCGCTGCATCGTGCCGCGCAGTTTGATCGCTGAGGTGCTGGCCCAGCAAAGCCTGGACTTGTTTTTGGACCGTCCGCCCTTGCGGATTTTGGATTTGTGCACGGGAAACGGCAGCTTGGCCGTGTTGGCCGCCTTGGCGTACCCCGATGCACACATCGATGCCAGCGACATCAGTGCCGATGCCTTGGCCGTGGCCGCGATCAATGGCCAACGCCACGGCCTGTCAGACCGCATCACCTGGCATCGTTTGGCAGGTTTGCAAGCACCACTGGGCCTATACGATTTGATCCTGTGCAACCCCCCCTATGTGAATGAAGACAGCATGGCGAACTTGCCACCAGAATTTGTGGCCGAACCCAGACTGGCCCTGGCGGGGGGGGCTGATGGCATGGATTTTGTGCGGCCCATGCTCTTGCGTGCCGCTGCCCATTTGCAAGACGGCGGCATCTTGGTCCTTGAAATTGGCCATGAGCGCGCACATTTTGATGCCGCATTTCCCCAACTCTCCACCCTGGGTTTGAGCACCAGCGCTGGCGACGATCAAGTGCTCTTGATCCACCAAGAGGCGCTGCGCGCACTGACATGCTGAGTTTGAAAAAAATAGTGCTGCGCCGCGGCACCAAAATTGTTTTGTCGCAAGCCACTGTGACCCTTCAGGCGGGCGAAAAAGTCGGCCTCATCGGGCGCAATGGCGCTGGTAAATCCAGTCTTTTTGCGCTCATCACGGGCCAGTTGCAGGAAGACCAAGGCGAATGGACCATGCCCGATGGTTGGCAGATTTCCCAAGTCGAGCAGCACATTCCGGAGACCGAACAAGGGGCCACTGATTTTGTGCTCGAAGGTGATTTGCGCTTGAACCAGGTGCTGGCGGATTTGAAAGCCGCTGAGTCGCAAGACGACGGCGAAGCGATGGCACTGGCCTACGCTGCATTGGACGATGCCGGAGGCCACCATGCCCGGTCACGGGCCCAGGCCATGTTGCTGGGCTTGGGTTTTAAATCCCATGAACTCGACAACCCTGTCAACAGTTTTTCCGGTGGCTGGCGCATGCGCTTGCAATTGAGTCGCGCCCTGATGTGCCCTGCCGATTTAATGCTCCTGGACGAGCCCACCAACCACTTGGACCTGGATGCCTTGGTGTGGCTGGAAGACTGGCTCAAACGCTATGAAGGCACTTTGCTGGTGATCAGCCATGACCGCGATTTTTTGGATGCAGTGACCCGGGTGACCTTGCATTTGGACAATGCCCAACTCACCCGCTATGGCGGCAATTACAGCGCATTTGAAGTGCTGCTGGCCCAACAACAAGCCCTGCAGCAATCGGCCTACGAGAAACAACAAGACCGGGTGGCGCACTTACAGCGGTTCATCGACCGATTCAAAGCCAAGGCCAGCAAAGCCAAACAAGCGCAAAGCCGGGTCAAAGCCTTGGAGCGAATGCAGCGCATCGATGCGGTGATCGATGCCGCAGACTTCCAATTTGAATTCAAACCGCCTGAGAGTTTGCCCAACCCCATGCTCTCGCTGCAAAACGCCAGCCTGGGCTATGTGGGCGAGCAAGGTTCGACAGCCATTCTCAAAGGCGTGGGCCTGTCGGTGTTGGCTGGGCAGCGCATCGGCATCTTGGGTGCGAATGGCCAGGGCAAATCCACGCTGGTCAAAACCATTGCCGGCGATTTGAAACTGATTTCGGGCGACATGGTCGAAGGCAAGGGTTTGCGCATTGGCTACTTTGCACAGCAAGAGTTGGATGTGCTCAAGCCCGATGACTCACCGCTGCAGCACCTGATCGATTTGTCCCGCAAAGTGTCCCCGCAGGCCAGAGAGCAGGAGTTGCGCAATTTTTTGGGCGGTTTTCGGTTTGTCGATGGCATGGTTGGGCAAGCCGTGGGAACACTGAGCGGCGGCGAGAAAGCGCGCTTGGTGCTGGCCATGTTGGTGTGGCAACGCCCCAATTTGTTGTTGCTCGACGAACCCACCAATCACCTGGACTTGGTGACCCGTGAGTCCCTGGGCATGGCGCTCAATGGCTTTGACGGAACCGTTTTATTGGTCAGCCACGATCGGTCCTTGCTGCGCGCCGTGTGCGATGAGTTTTGGGTGGTCAGCCAAGGAAAGGTCCAGTCTTTTGCAGGTGATTTGGATGACTACCAGCGCATGGTGGCAGATCAAGCCGCTGGCAAAACCGAGACCACGGCATCGACCCACAAATCTGCTGCCAAGCCTGCCAATGCACCCAACCACCCATCCGGATCGCGTTCATCTCGCCAGCGCCAAGCGCAAATGCGACAAGACCAATCGGTTCTCTTGAAGCCTTTGAAAGCCGAATTGCTGGCCCTGGAAAAAACCATGCAATTGCACCAAGCAGAATGGGCTGGCATGGAAACCCAAATGCTCAAGCCCCTGACAGGCCCAGAAATTTCAGAATTGGGCCGAAAAATGAAGCAGCAGCGCCAACAAATGGACCAGGCCGAAGAGCGTTGGTTGGCGTTGAGCGAGGAACTCGAAGCGCTGCAACAAGCCAAGGCCTAGCGGCTTTGAAGGCTCATTGCCCGGTGCAAATGGCGGGTCCGTTCACAGCTTTGTTGCAGGTGCAAACCAATACATAGCTTTTGACTTTTTCTTTTTCGGCAGATGCCGCACTGGCCCGGCGCATGCTGCCCGTGGGCAGGTACAGCTTGGGCCGCAACTCCCGGGTGCTGGTCTTGTCTTTTTTGTCGGTCAACTGAACCGCTGGACAAAACACGGCACCAGGCAAGGGATTTTTCACCTCAAACACCATGGTTTGCGGATCATCATGGGCCCAGCCCGAGTTGATTTTGAGTTGGTTGTATTCCGCGCTGTTGAGGTAGACGGACTCCAAGGGCGGGCCCGATTCAAAAAAACGGCCCAGCGCGTTGGCCCGACCCGCGCTGGCCAAGGCCACCAGCGACAACCACAAACACATCCAATAGCGAGCAGACATTTGGATCTCTGAACAAAAAACGGGTGACAGTATCACTGTCACCCGTCAATGTTGGTAGGACGTACAAGATTCGAACTTGTGACCAACGGATTAAAAGTCCGCTGCTCTACCAACTGAGCTAACGTCCCATTTATTCGCCAAACTTGTCAGCGAAGCCGCAAATTATAGCGAATTTTTTACCCCCTGGTGATCGGCTTGTGCAGCCAGTTGATGGATGACCCAACCGGCGGCGCATTGACCAAATGTGGCGGTCACACTGATCACAGAGCCCAAGCCGTGACAGTTCAAATGGCCGTCTTGCATGGGCTCACACGAGGCCGGGGGTGGGCTGATCGCTTCACGGCTGAAGACGCAGTTCACACCCATCTTCGGGCCTTTGGGCGCAGCGTGTTCGCGCCGGAGTTTTTGCCGCAACCTGGCCAGCAATGGGTCGTGACTGACCAAGCCCAAATCAGCGATTTCAACCATGTGGGCCAGGCGTTTGCCACCTGCTGCGCCCACCGTGATGAACAAGGTGGGCTGACCCATGGCCCAAGCCGCCATGGCCAATTTGGCACTGCTTTGATCACAGGCATCGATCACCGCATCCACCGGTTCACCCAAGATGTGGGGCCAATTGCCGGGCTCTACAAATTCGTCGATGGCCTTGACATCACATGCGGGCTGGTAGCTGGCAATGCGCTCTTTCATGGCCAGCACCTTGGACTGACCCAGGGTGGATTCGGTGGCATGAATTTGGCGGTTGAGGTTGGATTCGGAGACATGGTCCATGTCGATCAAGGTCAATCGACCGATACCGCTGCGGGCCAAGGCTTCAGCGGCCCATGAACCCACACCCCCCAAACCCACCACCACCACGTGCGCCGACACGATGCGTGTGGCAGCCTCTAAACCATACAAACGCTGCAAGCCTGACAAGCGGCGTTCCATGGTGACCTGGGTGTTCAGAGCGACCTCTCCAGACTCCAGGTTTGGTAACGAAAGCCGGCCAGCGCGCCGGCAAAAATACCTGCCACAGCCAACACGGCATTGAGGCTGAGCACCGACAGGCCACTGACACCTTGGCCAATCGTGCAACCCATGGCCGTCACCCCGCCAATGCCCATCAGGACCGCGCCGATCAGATGGTGCGACAGATCCGATATCTGGCTGAAGCCTTCCCACCGAAAGCTGCCATCGATCCAAGAGGACACGGCAGCACCACACACCACGCCGACGGCAGACACAATGCCAAAACTCAAGACTTTGCTTTTGTCACTGAAGAACATCAGCCAGTCCAGGGTGTAGGCCATGGGAGCCACAAAACTCATGGCCTCCATGCGGCCGGAATTGGTGGCGAGGTAAACCGCCTCCAAGGTTTCGGGATGCTCCGCCACAAAACCAAAATGCCCGCTCACCCACAACATGGCGGTGACCAGCAAACCCAAACCGATGCCAGCCAGCAGGTTTTCGGCTTGCCAAAAATCTTTGCGGGAAAAGGCCCACAACAGCAGCACAGCGGCCACCACCAAGCCAGCCAAGGGCCAGGCGTTTGCCAGCGGCAGACCCAAGCCTGCGGAAAACCAAGCCCCCAAATGTGCGCCAGAGGGCATGTCGATGAAGATGGGGTCCAAAAATTGGTTGCGCCAAACGGCTGTGATGCCTTTGAGGGTGGCAAAAGCCGACACCCCCATGAACACAAAAACAACCCAAGATTTCAGGTTGCCCGTGCCCATGCGGATCAAGGTTTTATTGCCACAACCGGATGCCAACACCATGCCCAAACCAAACAAAGAACCACCCACCAAGGCCGAAAGCCACAGCAGGCGCTGCGTGCTGTACACCGATTTGCCAGGGTCGATTTGACCGGTCCATGACAGGCCGGCAAATCCAAGCATGGCGACAGCCACCACCACCGCCCATTGGCGCAAGCGGGTCCAGTCTGACATGTTGACCACGTCACTGATCGCACCCATGGTGCAAAAGTGGGTGCGTTGGGCCAATGCACCAAACAGCATCGAAAGGCCGAAGGCAAGCCATAAAACCCATTGGTTTTGAACCGCCAATTGCGCCATGCTCATGATGCAGACCCCGCCTTCGTCATTTCAATTTGGCCAGTCGCTCTTTGGCGGCCGCAGCAGCCTCCGAATCGGGATAAGCCTTGATCAAATCTTCCAGTGCTTTGCGGGCACCGCGCAAGTCTTTGAGTTCAATTTGGCAATTGGCGATGGCCAGCAAAGATTCGGGCACGCGCACATGGGGTGCCATGGCCACCAGGGCCCTGAAACTGGCAATCGCATCTTTGTAATCCCTGACGGCATATTGGGCATTGCCCAACCAAAACAAGGCAGAAGGCTTGTATCCGCTTTGGGGGTATCGGCGCAAAAAATCAGCCAAACCCGAGACCGCCTGTGCATATTCGCCTTTGCGGAATATTTCCAGGGTCTGGTCGTAATCGCGCCGCTCGGCGGGTTCGGCCAAAAATTCACGGCCATCCAGGCCGACTTTGACCGGTTCCAATTTTCGCAAGCGATCTTCTTGGGCTTGAATCTTGTCTTTTTGATCGCGCTGCCATTCGGCCAAGGACTTGAGCAGGGCTTCGTAATCGCCTTTGGACTTGGCCAAGTCGGCCCTCAAAGCCTCTATTTGGTTTTGCAAGTCCAACAGGCTTCGGCGCATGATGAGCATCTCATCTTGGTTTTTATCGGCACCTTCGTTGGCTTTTTTGATCACCTCGGAGCGCATGGCCTCCATGCCCATGCGCAGGGTCTCGACCCGTTGGCGCAAATCCAAAATGGCCCTGCGGGCCTCATCGTCTTCAAACAATGCCGCCTGAATGGGGGCGGCAAATGCAATCACCCACAACCCCAGCAGGGTTGCGCGAACCCTGGATGCCATCATTTGTAGGCGATCTCAGCGCGGCGATTTTTGGCAAAAGCCTCTTCACTGCTGCCTTGGACCGCCGGTTTTTCTTTGCCAAAACTGATGGCTTCAATTTGGGCATCGGGCACACCCAGTAAATTGAGGGCTTTGCGAACCGCTTCTGAGCGCTTTTGGCCCAGGGCCAAGTTGTACTCACGGCCACCGCGCTCGTCGGTGTGGCCCTCTACCGCAATTCGACGCTTGTTGTCTTGTTTGATGTAGGCGGCGTGCTTTTCAATCACACCTTGAAAATCAGACTTGATGGCAAAGCTGTCGTAATCAAAGTAAATGACCTTGGTCACACCATCCGGGCCAGGGGCCACCGCTGCCAAAGGACGGGCATCAATGCCAGCCACCGCCGACCGCGCTGAGGGTGTGGGTGCTGCGGCAGGCGGTGCCGACAAAGCGGTGCCCGTTTTATCTTCGACAGGTACCTCGTTGAGCTTCACGGGGGAAGAGCAAGCTGCCAACAGTGCGGCCAAGGCCAATGTGATGAAGGTTTTATTCATGCTGGTGTGACTCCAAAAAAAATCAGTGCTTTAAAAAAGGACCCCAATGGGGCTCACGGATGTCGCCGTTTTGCCCGGCCAGTCTGGCTTTGATGCGGCCATCCACGGTGCTGGTCATCAAGGCCTCACGGCCTCCCAGCAAGGTGGAGTAAACGATCAAACGGCCGTTGGGTGAAAAACTCGGGCGTTCATCCGGGCCGGTGTCGGTGATCGACTGGGTGGTTTCTGCCTTGAGGTCCATCACTTGCAATTTGAATTGGCCGTTGATGCGTGAAATATAGGTCATCCAACGGCCATCGGGGCTGATGGCGGGTGAAATGTTGTAACTGCCCGCAAAAGTCACGCGTTGCGCAGGGCCACCCATGGTGGGCATGCGGTAGATTTGGGGTGAGCCACCCCGGTCGCTGACAAAATAAATCGCCGATCCATCGGGGTAAAACACCGGCTCGGTGTCAATGCTCGTGGTTTGGGTCAAGCGGCGCGGTTCACCACCTTGCGCAGGAATCAGATAAATTTGCGAGCCACCGTCTCGGCTGAGGGTGACGGCCAAGGAACGGCCATCGGGGGACCAAGAAGGCGAACTGTTATTGCCCTTGAAATTGGCCACCACCCGCCTTTTGCCAGAGGCCACATCGTGGACGTATACCACCGGTTTTCGGGCTTCAAAGGACACGTAGGCCAACTCTTGCCCTGTGGGAGACCAATTGGGCGAAATGATGGGCTCGGGGCTGGTCAATGCGGCCTGGGCATTTTCGCCATCGGCATCGGCCACCCAAAGACTGAACCGGCCACCCAATTTGGTGACATACGCAATGCGGGTGGAAAAAATGCCCCGCTCGCCGGTGAGCTTTTCGTAGATGAAGTCAGAAATGCGGTGCGCGATCATGCGCAAATCGGCCACAGGTGTGGCGTAGCTTTGGCCGCCCAGGTCTTGCCCCCGGACCAAATCCCACAAACGGAATCTGACGTCATAGCGGCCATCGGCCAGTTTGGTGATGCTGCCCGTGAGCAAGGCCTCATCGCCTTTTTGCTTCAAGGCTGAAAAATCAGGGCGGGTCAACTCATCCATCGCCTGGTTCAAGGCGTTGCCACGAAATTGGCCGCTGCGCTCCAGGTCAGCTTGGACGATGGTCGATATTTTTTGGGGCGAATTTTCTTCGCCGCGCATTGCGGCAACAGCGATGGGAATTTGGGTCAGGCCAACGCCAGAGACCTCCACACGAAATTGGGCCGCAGCGGGCCACGACAGCACAGCCAACCACCAAGCGGTCCATCGGAAAAACCTGAAGATTTGAGAGGGGGATCGTTCAGACAAGGGCGAGAGAGGGATAAAACATGACGGGCGCTATAGTAGCATCACCTCGCCCTCCTCCTGCCCCCACGCTGTGCCCACTTCTTCACTTTATCGACGCTTGTTTGGCTATGCCAAAGCATACAAGTGGGCCTATGCCATTTCCTTGTTGGGAATGGCCGCCACCGCAGTGACCGAGGCCATGCTCCCAGCGATGATGAAGTATTTGCTGGACCAAGGGTTTCAAGTCCAATCGCAAACCCATGTGGTTGCCATTCCCCTGGCCATTGTGGCTTTGTTTTTGGTCAAAGGCCTGTTGATTTATGTCAGCAACTATGTGGCCACTTGGATCACCACCAACGTGACCATGGCATTGCGCAACGACATGTTTGCCAAAATGCTGCGCCTGCCTGCCACTTCGTTTGCGGACGCGCAAGGCAGCTACATCGCCAAGGTGCTCTACGATGTGCTCAACATTGGAGAGACCATTTCCCAAGTGGTCATCTCAGCCTTTCGCGAGGCCCTGACGGTGATGGCCTTGGTGGCTTATCTGATTTATTTGGATGCCCGCCTGGCGGTGATCGCCCTGTGTGTCGGCCCTGTGATCGTGGGTTTTGTGCGGGTTTTTTCCAAACGTTTGCGCGAAGCGGGTCGCAGCGGGCTCGACTCGATTGGGCAATTGACCCATGTGTTGGAAGAGTCAGTGACCTGCCAGAAGATCATCAAAATCTACCAAGGCCATCGCACCGAAAAACAGCGGTTCGAAGCGGCCAACGCCCGTTTTCGCAGATCGCAAATGCGCGAGGCCATCCCTGCATCGGCCACCACACCATTGACGCACTTGGCGGCATCGGTGGCTTTGGCCTTGATCGTGTATTTGGCACTGCGACAGGTCAATCAAGCCCAAGCGTCGACCGGCGTGACTTCGGTCGGTGGCTTTGTGGCCTTCATCACGGCCATGTTGATGCTGCTCGCGCCTTTGAAAAAACTCACCGAAGTCAACACGGCTTTGCAGCGTGGTCGGGTTTGCGCACAAAGTGTGTTTGCATTTCTGGACAGCCCTGAAGAGGCCGACACCGGCACAGTGACCTGGGAGAACCCACGGGGGAAAGTGGAGTTTCAAAACGTCAGTTACGCTTACCCCAACGCCCCGGTGGAGTCCCTGGAAGCGATCAATTTCCAGATTGAGCCGGGACAGACATTGGCGGTTGTGGGTGCCTCTGGCAGCGGCAAATCCACCTTGGCGGCTTTGCTGCCCAGGTTCATGTCTCCCACACAGGGTCAGATATTGATCGATGGCATTGGGGCCGAACAACTCACCCTCGCCTCACTGCGCCAACACATGTCGCTGGTCACCCAAGAAGTGCTGCTCTTCAATGACACGGTGGCCGCCAACATCGCCTATGGGCAACCCAACCCCGATCTGGCGCTCATCGAACACGCGGCCAAAGCGGCCAATGCCTGGGACTTCATCTGTGCTTTGCCCATGGGTTTGCAAACGAATGTGGGCGATGGCGGGATGAAATTGTCAGGCGGCCAGCGACAAAGGATTTCAATTGCCCGCGCCATCTACAAGAACGCGCCGATTTTGATATTGGACGAAGCCACATCTGCCCTGGATGCCGAATCCGACCGTTCAGTGCAACTCGCCTTGGCCAACTTGATGCGTGGCAAAACCTGTGTGGTCATTGCCCATCGCTTGTCGACCATCCAACATGCCGATCGCATCATCGTGCTCAGCCATGGCAAGTTGGTGGAGGCAGGCAACCACCATGAATTGCTGTCGCTCAATGGCATGTATGCATCGCTGTGCCGCCTGCAGTTCAATGAAACCTCGGCCGTGAGTGCCTGAGCCCATGACGACCACCCCACCCGCCTGTCCCGTCTCGGTGATCATGATCACCTTGAACGAGGGGCATCGCCTCCAAGCCACTTTGCAAGCCGTGCAGTGGGCACAAGAGATCATTGTGGTGGACGCTGGCAGCACCGATGACACGGTAGCGGTGGCCCAACAATGGGCGACCCGGGTTGAACACCGCGACTGGACCGGCTTTGGGGCCCAAAAAAACCATGCCCTGTCCTTGGCCAGCCTGCCCTGGGTGTTGTCATTGGATGCCGATGAAACCGTGACACCCGAGTTAGCGCAAGACATTCAAAGCTTTGTGGCGCAAGATGGCAAAGGGCATTTGTCGGCCACTTTGCCCCGTTTGTCGCGTTATTGCGGTCGCGAAATGCGCCACAGTGGGTGGTGGCCGGATCCCGTTTGTCGGCTTTTCAAACGGGGGCATGCCCGTTTCAGCGATGATTTGGTGCATGAAAAAATCATCACAACAGGGCCAAGCTTCTCGCTGCAAGGTTTGTTGTTGCACGACAGTTTTCAAAATTTAGACCAAGTGCTGCACAAATTGAACCAGTACTCCCGCGAAGGCGCATTGAACCTGCACCGCAAAGGACGCACATCCAGCCTGGGCAAGGCGATTGGCCATGGTTTGTGGGCTTTTTTCAGAACCTATGTCCTCAAGCACGGCTTTTTGGATGGGCGCGAAGGGTTCATTTTGGCGGTCTCGAATGCCGAGGGCACGTATTACCGTTACCTGAAGTTGATGTACCTGGGCGAGCAAGCCCGCCCACCTAAGCCATGAAGATTTCAGTGGTGGTCACCACCTACAACCGGCCAGCTGCCCTGAGCTTGGTGCTGCGCGCACTGCTCGCGCAGCAGCGCTTGCCCGATGAAATTTTGATTGCCGATGATGGGTCTACCGAAGAAACCCGAGCGGCCATCCAAACCCTGGCCAGGACCTCATCTGTGCCCATGCTTCACCTGTGGCAAGAGGACCAAGGCTTTCGTGCGGCCGCAGCCCGAAATTTATCGGTGGCAGCGGCCCAGGGCGACTTGATCGTTTTCTTGGATGGGGATTGCGTGCCCCGGCCCGATTTCGTGGCCCAGCACCAGTGCTTGGCCGAGCCGGGGCAGTTTGTGGCGGGCAGTCGCGTTTTGCTCAACCCCGCATTCACCGAGCAAGTGGTCAGCCAACAACCGCCCCTGCACCAATGGGGGCGTTTGACATGGTTGCTGCACCGGATACAAGGCCACGCCAATCGTTGGTGGCCCTTGTGCCATTTACCGGGGCAAACTTGGCGCAAGTCCCAGCCCATGCGTTGGCAAAGTGCGCGCACCTGCAACATGGCCGTTTGGCGTGAAGATTTACTGGCGGTCAATGGCTTTGATGAGCAGTACCAAGGCTGGGGCCACGAAGATGCCGATCTGGCGGTGCGGCTGATTCGCCAGGGTGTGCATTACAAAAACGGGCGCTTTGCCACCACGGTTTTGCACCTGTGGCACCCGGAAAACGATCGCAGCCAATTGCCAGAAAACGTGGCCAAGTTGGAGAAAATTCTCAACAGTTCGCTGACCCAAGCAGCGCAGGGTTTGAACCGCTACAGCCCCCCCATGGTCGCCCAAGCCTTGCAAGCGCGCGCATGAAAACCATTCCGATTTTGATGTACCACCAGGTTGACCGGGTGCCTGCGCCGGGTTCTGCTTTGCGAAATTTGACGGTCTCTCCCGCTTCTTTTGAACGGCAGATGCAAAGCCTCAAGCAGTGGGGCTTCAAGGGCTTGTCCATGCGCGACCTGGAACCCTATTTGAGCGGATCATTGCAGGGCCGTGTGGTTGGCATCACCTTTGATGACGGTTACGCCAACACCCACGACCATGCCTTGCCCATTTTGGTGAAACATGGCTTCACCGCCACCTGTTATGCCGTGACCCACCAAATTGGCGGCCATAACCTATGGGATGTGCCCATGGGCATGGCTGAAAAACCGCTGATGGACGCATCGGCTTGGAAGCATTGGATCGACAGTGGCATGGATGTGGGCTCGCACACCTGCGACCACATTGACCTGAGCCAAGCCGATGAAGCCAGCGCCCAATGGCAAATCCATCAATCCAAAACCGAGTTGGAACACATGTTTGGCATTTCAGTGCGCCACTTCTGCTACCCCTATGGCCGCTTTTTGCCAGCGCACATGGATTGGGTCGCCCAAGCCGGATACGCCAGTGCCACCACCACCCAAAGGGGGCGCGTTCACACCACCCAAGCGGTCAACCCATATGCCCTGCCCCGTGTGCTGGTGAATCACCGCACCACCTGGGCGCATTTGGCATTGAAATTGTTCACCGCCTACGAAGACAGGCGCTGACACCCAGATTCATTCAGCGCGTAGCGCTGTGATTTGCTCAAAAATGCGCTCATGGGCATGGGCGCAAGCTGCCCAAGTCTTTTGCTTTGCCCAAGCTTGGCCTTGTTCAACCAAGCGACGGGAGAGGTCGGGGTTTTGGGCCAGTTGCGTCAATGCCTGGACCACATCGTGCGGATTTCTGGGGTCTTCGATCACCATGGCATGCACACCGTGGGTCAATTCGGCACTGATCCCACAGTAAGGCAATCCACTCACCACCACCGGTGTGCCGTGGGCCATGGCTTCCAAAACAACCATGGCATAGGTGTCTTCCAAGGTGGGGTGGGCCAGCACATCGGCGGCCAAATAGGCTTGGCGCAAATTGTTTTGGGGACCCAAGAAAATGATTTTGTCGCTGGCCCCGTGCTGCTCGGCCAAGTGTTCGTACTTGGAGGCGGGCGGTTTTTGACCTGCAACCACCAAGCGCCATGAGGCTGGCAACAAGCCCATGGCCTCGATCAGGACCGCCAAGCCCTTGCGCAAAGGGTCATTGGCCACCAGCAACACCACATGGACATCTTGGGGCAAGCCCAAGGCTTGGCGAGCCATGGCGCGCTCGCCCGGCTCAATGGCTGCCACCCCTTTCACACCCGGGGGAATGACTTGGGTCAAGCCCTTGGAGCGCGGGTAGGTGTTTTCCAAAATCTGCTGCAAGGGCGCAGAGACGGCCAGCACCACCCGCCGACCGCTGGCCAGACCATGGAAACGAGCACCCTCCAGCCACCAGTAGGCCAAAAGCCTGGGGCTGGTGATGATTTTCAACACCCGCAAAACCTTTCGCCATCCGCTTCGATGGGCCAATAAACTGTGCCGGATGGGCAAGACATGAAAGCATTGCACATGGCCATGCCAGCTGTGCTCATGGGAATACACCACATCGAAATTTTTTCGGGTCAGCCATGCAGTGGCCAAGGCAAACCACAGTTGATTGATCCATCTGGGGCGGCTCAAGGGGCCGGGTATTTTGTGGGCCCGCCAGGTGGTGGGTGTTTCAGCGCCAAAAGTCTGGGCATAAACATGGACTTCATGCCGCGCAGACAACTCTGTCGCCACCGCCACCGAGTAGCGTTCGGCACCACCGCCTTGGGCATCAAAATGACGGCTTAAAAAAGCAATGCGCATGGATCAGCGGGCTTGGTCGGTCATCAAAGCAACACAATGTCGTATTGCTCTGGCCCCATGGCCGACTCGCGGTGCAAGGAAATGGGCTTGCGAATGAAATCACTCAAGCCTGCCAAGTGTGTGTTTTCTTCGTCCATCAACAAATCAATCACCTGGGGGCTTGCCACCACCCGAAATTCCACCGGATCAAATTGCCGTGCTTCGCGCAGTATTTCTCGCAATATGTCGTAAGCGACCGTTCGGGGCGTTTTGACAGACCCTTTGCCCGCACACGAAGGACATGGTTCACACAACATATGGGCCAATGATTCGCGGGTGCGTTTGCGGGTCATCTCCACCAAGCCCAATTGGGAGAATCCACTGACCATGGTTTTCACACGGTCGCGCTGCAAATGCTTGCGAAACTCAAAAAGAACGGCTTGTTGGTGGTCTTCTTTCACCATGTCAATGAAATCGGCGATCACAATGCCGCCCAAGTTGCGCAAGCGCAGTTGTCGGGCAATCGCACCGGCGGCCTCTAAATTGGTTTTGAAAATGGTTTCGTCAAAATTGCGGGCGCCCACAAAGCCGCCAGTGTTGACATCGATGGTGGTCAAAGCCTCGGTTTGGTCGATCATCAAATAGCCGCCCGATTTCAAATCCACCCGGCGGCCCAAGGCCCGGCTGATTTCATCGTCCACCGAAAACAAATCGAATACAGGCCTCTCGCCCTTGTACAACTGCAGCTTGGCGGCCGCGGCCGGCATGAATTCAAGCCCAAAGGATTGGAGTTGATCGAATTGCTCTTTGGAGTCGATCCGAATGCTTTGGGTCGCTTCGCTGACCAGGTCACGCAACACCCGCTGCAACAAGGTGAGGTCGCGGTGGATCAGGGTTTTGGCAGGGTTTATGGTGGCGGCATGTTTGATGCGAAACCAGGTTTTGCGCAAGTAATGGATGTCGTCAGAGAGTTCGCCATCGGTGGCATCCTCTGCATTGGTGCGAACAATGAAGCCCCCCATGGGATCGGCATCGCTGGTCTCGCTGATCAGGGTTTGCAATTTGGTTCGCAGGGCTTCGCGCTGTTCATACGGGATTTTTTGTGAAATACCGATGTGATCATCTTGTGGCAGGTAGACCAACATGCGGCCAGCCAAGCTGATTTGGGTGGACAGCCGAGCGCCTTTGGTGCCCATGGGGTCCTTGATGACCTGCACCATCAAGGTTTGGCCTTCAAACACCTGCTTTTCAATTGGCAATGCGGTGGCGGCTGGGTCATGGTCTGCATCCGCATGGCGCGCTGCAATGCTGCTGACCAAGTCGCCCACATGCAAAAAAGCCGCGCGATCCAAACCGATGTCAATGAATGCCGACTGCATGCCCGGCAACACCCGGGACACCTTGCCCAAATAAACATTGCCCACCAAGCCGCGCTCCAGGGTGCGCTCCATGTGGAGTTCTTGCACCGCTCCGTTTTCGATCACCGCGACCCGGGTTTCTTGGGGCGACCAATTGATCAAAATATCTTGTTGCAAGCTCATGTTTCAGGTCTCCAGGGCTTGCGCAGCAATTGCGCGGTCTCGTACACGGGCAGGCCCATGATGCCAGAGTAGCTGCCGTCGATGTGCGCGATGTCCGCTGCGGCCAAGCCCTGAATGGCATAGGCCCCGGCTTTGCCCGCCCATTCGCCCAGGTCCAGATAGCGCTCCAATGCCGCATCCGGCCACGGACCAAATTGCACGCGGGAGATGCTCAAAGCTTGGCGAAGTTCATGGCTGGTGCCAATGCACACCGCGGTCAGCACCTCATGCGTTTGCCCGCGCAGCGCAGCCAAAATTTGGTGGGCATGGTGCCGGTCTTTGGGTTTACCGAAAATTTCAAGGCCCAAAGCCACCGTGGTGTCAGCACACAAAATCGGGGCCCTGGGCAAGCCGCGCCGTTTCAAGCGGGCCACAGATGCCGCCCATTTCAGTTCGGTCACACGTTGCACATATTGGCGGGGTGTCTCGCCCGCTTGAATGCGCTCCAATGCCTCGACATCTTCGCCATCATCGGGCAACAACAATTCAAATTTCTGGACTATTTGTGTCAACAGGGCTTGGCGCCTGGGGCTTTGGGATGACAGGTAAATCCAATCGGACATGGATTCACTCCCGGTGGTAAGGGTGGTGTGACAACAGCGAAATGGCGCGGTAGAGTTGCTCGACGAGCACCACGCGGGCCAGGGCATGGGGCAAGGTCAAGTCTGACAGCCGCCACAGGTGGTGGGCTTGTTGTTTGAATTCCGGGTCCAATCCGTCGGGTCCGCCGATGATGAAGGCCACATCGCGGGCTTCGTTTTGCCATGCTTGCATTTGATGGGCCAGGGCTTTGGTGGTGAGGTGTTGGCCGCGCTCATCCAGGGCCACACGCAAAACATCTTTGGGCATGGCCGACTCCAGCCTTTTTCTTTCGGCCAGCAAATACTTGTCGCTGGCACCGTTGTGGCGCGGCTCGGTTTTCACGGCCTTCAACACCAAGGGCCATTCGGGCGGAAATCGCTTGGCAAAATCATCCCAAGCAGATTGGGCCCAGTCGGGTGTGCGCTGCCCCACAGCCACGACCCACAACTTCATGGTTTTTTGAGCTTGGGTTTGACAGGACGGGGGCTTGGCTTGGGCGCTGCTGACTTTTTGACCGCCGCACTGGCGCGCGGGGATGGGCTGCTCTTGGCCGGTTTTTCAGCAGCCAACTGACGGGTTTTCTTGGCCGCAGGTGTGGCTGATTTGGCCGCCCCAGATCTTTTTTTGGCGCTGACTGGCGTTGCCGCCTTGGCGGCGACAGGCGCAATGGGCTTGGGGGCACCGAGTTTCAAGCGAATGGGTTTTTCGCCCCAAATTTCTTCCAAGTGGTAGTACTGCCGAATGGCGGGCTGCATGATGTGGACCACCGCTGGACCGCAATCGACGATGATCCACTCACCGTTGTCCTCGCCTTCGATGCGGGGCTTGGGCAAGCCCGCCTCTTTGACCTTGTCGCGCACACTGCTGGCCAGTGACCGGGTTTGGCGGTTGGAAGAGCCGGTTGCAATGATGACGCGCTCAAACAATGGGGACAGATGCTCGGTATTGAACACCACAATGTCCTGCGCTTTGACATCCTCCAAGGCATCCGCTATCAAGCGCTGGAGTTTTTGAACATCTTTTTGATTGGTGGTGTTGGTCATCAAGCGGGGCTGTAGAGGTTGTGGCGGTGGATGTAATCCATAACGGCAGGGTTGAGCCATTGAGAGACGGGTTGATGCTGGGCACACGCCGCACGGATGCGGGTGGCGCTGATGTCCATCAACGGGAAGTCCAAATCGACGGCGGTTTGCGTGGCCCGATTGTGCCATCCGGCAAGATCGGGCTTGGCTGGGCCAGGTTCAGGCCTGTTGGCAACGACCAATTGGACTTTTTGCAAGATCTCGGGCCATTCACGCCAAGTTTCAAATGATCTCGCTTGGTCCTCGCCAATGATCAAAAACCATTGGACATGGGGGAATTCCGTGCCAAGTTCACGCAAGCTGTCGATGGTGTAGCTCGGACCTTCTCTGCGGATTTCCCGATCATCCACAACGACTTTGGGCCAATCTTGGAAGCACAGATGGACCATCTCCAATCGGTGCATGCGCTTGGTGGGGCTGGTTTCTTTGTACCAAGCCTGCCCGCTGGGAATGATGCGCAATTCATCCAAGGCCAGGCGATCGATGGCGTGCCGCACCAAAGCCATGTGGGCCAAATGAGGGGGGTCAAAAGTCCCGCCGTACAAACCCACCCTGCGCAGGTCTGGGGGTTGATGCGTGTTCTGGGGATTCAAGTTCAATCGTGACGACCGTCAAAGATCAGTCGGCGGGTCTGCCACCAGCTGGGCTGGGCCATTGCCTTTGCGATTGCCGCGAATGGCCAAATGGCCGATGTCAGAGCGATATTGCTGGCCATCAAAATCTATGGATTGAAGCACCTGGTATGCACGGTCTTTGGCCAATTGAACATTGCGCCCCAGGGCCGTCACGCACAGCACACGACCGCCTTGGGTGCGCAGCTGTTGACCGTCCCAAGCGGTTCCGGCATGAAAAACCATGGCATCCGATGCCTCGGGCTCAATGCCGGTAATGGCATCCCCAAATTGGGGCGACAAGGGGTAGCCACGGGTGGCCATCACCACACCCAAAGCGGTGCGAGAGTCCCACTGAACGGCATTCGCATCCAACCGACCCAATTCACCGCCGGTGGCCGCCCAAAAAAGCGAAAACAAGTCGCTTTTCAGCCGCATCAGGATGGGCTGTGTTTCGGGGTCACCCAGCCGACAATTGAATTCCAATGTTTTGGGTTTGCCATGGGCATCAATCATCAGGCCCGCATACAAAAAACCGGTATAGACGATGCCATCTTTTTTCATGCCATCCAGGGTGGGTTGGATGATTTCTCGCATCACCCGGGCATGCACTTCAGGCGTGACCACTGGCGCTGGCGAATAAGCCCCCATGCCGCCCGTGTTGGGACCTTGGTCTTGATCGAGCAATCGTTTGTGGTCTTGTGAAGTGGCCAAGGGCAGCACGCTGACACCATCGCACATGACCATGAAGCTGGCTTCTTCACCGGCCAAAAACTCTTCAATGACCACACAAGCACCCACTTGGTTGTGCTTGACCCCCAAGCGGTTGGAGGTGAGCATGTCGTCGATGGCCTGATGGGCCTGATCGAACGTGGTGGCCACCACCACACCCTTGCCCGCGGCCAAGCCATCGGCCTTGATCACGATGGGAACGCCCTGCTCTTTGACATACTGGTGGGCCAGTGAGGGATCAGTGAACGTTTCATGGCGCGCCGTGGGAATGCCATGGCGGCGCATGAAGTCTTTGGAGAATGCTTTGGAGCTTTCCAGTTGTGCCGCCGCTTGGGTCGGTCCAAAAATACGCAAACCATGTTGGCGAAATTCATCCACCACCCCGGCGGCCAGCAAGGCCTCTGGGCCCACCACGGTCAGGTCGATCCGCGCCTCTTGTGCCCATTCCCGCAAAGCCACGACATCGGTCAAGGGGATGTTTTGCAAACGCTTGTCCAATGCCGTGCCCCCGTTGCCCGGGGCCACATAAACCATTTGCACCGAAGGCGACTGGGCCAACTTCCAGGCCAAGGCATGTTCGCGGCCGCCGCCGCCCAAGACCAGCGCCTTCATAGTTCAGCGTTGTGATAGACCTCTTGGACATCGTCCAATTCGTCGAGCACATCGAGGATTTTTTGCATTTTCTCGGCATCCGCAGCCGACAAAGCCACGGTGGTTTCGGGCCGATAGGTGATCTCGGCCAGCACGGGCATCAATTGAGCGGTTTCAAAAGCGGTCTTAAGGGGCTCAAACAGCGAAGGCGCGCACAAAACCTCGACAGCGCCGTCGTCAGAATTGATGACATCGTCGGCCCCAGCTTCCAAGGCCACCTCCATCAGTTGATCTTCGCTGGCACCAGGCGCAAAAACAAATTGACCGCAATGCTTGAATTGGTAAGAAACAGATCCGTCGCTTCCCAAGTTGCCACCGTGTTTACTCAGGGCATGCCTGACTTCGGCCACGGTGCGGACCTTGTTGTCGGTCATGGTGTCCACCATCAAGGCCACACCTCCCACACCGTAACCCTCATAGCGAATCTCTTCGTAATGAACGCCTTCTAGATTGCCCGTGGCTTTGTCGATGTTGCGCTTGATGGTGTCGGCCGGCATGTTGGCGGCCTTGGCCTTGTCCACCGCCAAGCGCAACCTGGGATTGGCGGTGAGGTCTGCTCCGCCCCCACGGGCAGCCACCATGATTTCGCGAATGACCCGGGTCCACACCTTGCCCCGCTTTTCATCCTGTCGGCCTTTGCGGTGCTGAATATTGGCCCATTTGCTGTGTCCTGCCACGAGAAATCCTTGCTGAGAAAGAATGCGAATTTTACCGACCTGTCAAATTCAGCATGACAGCGGCGAATGGAAAAGGGCGGTCGTGGATGCGACCGCCCTGCCGATGGATAAACAGACCAATGGGTTCAGTCCGCCGTGGCCTCTTCGGGCTCTGTGGGCTCTGCTTTGGACGATTTGGACTCCTTCTTGGGCAAAGGTTGGATATCGAGCAAAACCTCGCCCTGGTCATCCAAGTCAACGGTCAAGCGACCACCATCGGTCAAGCGTCCAAACAACAACTCATCTGCCAATGCACGTCGAATGGTGTCTTGGATCAAGCGCTGCATGGGTCGGGCACCCATGAGGGGGTCGAATCCTTTTTTGGCCAAATGGGTGCGCAGTTTGTCGGTGAAATTGACATCCACACGCTTTTCAGCCAATTGGGTTTCCAACTGCAACAAGAATTTATCCACCACGCGCAAAATGATTTGCTCGTCCAAGGCCTTGAATCCCACGATGGCATCCAAGCGGTTGCGGAATTCAGGCGTGAACAAACGCTTGATATCGGCCATTTCGTCACCGGCCTCGCGCGCATTGGTAAACCCAATGGTGGATTTGTTCATGGTCTCCGCGCCGGCATTGGTGGTCATGACGATGATGACATTGCGGAAGTCGGCCTTGCGGCCGTTGTTGTCGGTCAAAGTGCCATGGTCCATGACCTGGAGCAACACATTGAACACATCGGGATGGGCCTTTTCGATTTCATCGAGCAGCAAGACCGCATGGGGTTTTTTGGTGACGGCCTCGGTCAACAAACCACCTTGGTCAAAGCCCACATAGCCGGGGGGCGCACCGATCAAACGGCTGACCGCATGGCGCTCCATGTACTCAGACATGTCAAAGCGAATCAGCTCAATGCCCATGATGAAGGCCAATTGCTTGGCGGCTTCGGTTTTGCCCACACCGGTTGGACCGCTGAACAAAAAGGAGCCAATGGGCTTGTCGGCTTTGCCCAGGCCAGAGCGGGCCATTTTCACGGCGGAAGCCAACACCTCAAGGGCCTTGTCTTGACCGAACACCACGCTCTTGAGATCGCGCTCCAATGAATGGAGTTTGCCCCTGTCGTCGTTGGACACATTGGCCGGCGGAATGCGGGCGATTTTTGCGACGATGTCTTCGATTTCGGTTTTGCTGATGGTCTTCTTGCGCTTGGATGCCGGCAAGATGCGCTGTGCAGCACCGGCCTCATCGATCACATCGATGGCTTTGTCAGGCAAATGGCGGTCATTGATGTATTTGGCACTGAGCTCGGCCGCAGCTTGCAAAGCCGCCACGGCGTACTTGACGTTGTGGTGCTCTTCAAACCTGGACTTCAAGCCTTTGAGGATATCAACGGTTTGCTCCACAGAGGGCTCATTGACATCGACTTTTTGGAACCGGCGGGACAAGGCCGCATCTTTTTCAAAAATGCCCCGGTACTCGCTGAATGTGGTGGCACCAATGCATTTGAGCTGCCCCGAACTCAAGGCTGGTTTGAGCAAATTGGATGCATCCAGGGTGCCCCCAGAAGCGGCACCCGCACCGATCAAGGTGTGGATTTCATCGATGAACAAAATCGCCTGGGGCTTGTCCTTGAGTGACTTGAGCACGCCCTTAAGGCGTTGCTCAAAGTCACCGCGGTATTTGGTACCGGCCAGCAATGCGCCCATGTCCAGCGAGTAAACCTGTGAGTCCGCCAAAATATCTGGCACATCTTTTTGGGTGATGCGCCAGGCCAAGCCTTCAGCGATCGCCGTTTTGCCCACGCCAGCCTCGCCCACCAACAAGGGGTTGTTTTTGCGGCGACGGCACAATATTTGAACCACCCGCTCCACCTCATACTCGCGGCCGATCAAAGGATCAATTTTCCCGTCCTTGGCCATCTGGTTCAGGTTTTGGGTGAATTGCTCCAGCGGCGTGGCTTTCTCGTTTTTCTCTGCGGGCTCCTCAGCCTCTTGGGCGGAGGGCTCATTTTGTTTCGGCGCATCGGGTGGATCGCTCTTTTTGATGCCATGGGCGATGAAATTGACCACATCCAAGCGGGTCACACCTTGTTGGTGCAAGTAGTAAACCGCATGAGAGTCTTTTTCGCCGAAGATGGCGACCAAGACATTGGCCCCGGTGACCTCTTTTTTGCCGTTGCCTGTGGACTGCACGTGCATGATGGCGCGCTGAATCACGCGCTGAAAACCCAAGGTGGGCTGGGTATCCACATCCTCTGTGCCTGCCACTTGCGGGGTGTTGTCCTTGATGAAATTGGCCAAGGATTTGCGCAATTCATCGCTGTTGGCCGAGCAAGCCCGCAACACCTCGGCGGCGCTGGGGTTGTCGAGCAAGGCCAACAAGAGGTGCTCAACGGTGATGAATTCATGCCGCTGTTGGCGGGCTTCAACGAAGGCCATGTGCAAGCTGACTTCGAGTTCCTGGGCAATCATGTGGGTTCCTTCGTGCCTTTTGATGGGGATACTGTATATGGAATTGGACTGGAATTAATCAATGGGCTCGCTCAAACATTGCAAGGGATGCCCGGCGTGATTGGCGGCATCCATGACTTGGTCGACCTTTGAGGCCGCCACATCCTTGGTAAACACGCCACAAACGCCTTTTCCGTCCAGGTGTATTTTCAACATGATTTGGGTTGCGGTTTCGCGGTCTTTGCTGAAAAACTGTTGCAACACCAAGATCACAAACTCCATCGGTGTGAAGTCATCGTTGAGCATGACCACCTGGTACATCTGCGGTGGTTTGGTTTTCTGAACCCTGCGTTCCAAGACCACTGAGTCTCCATCGTCTGTTCGCAACGGTTGTACTGGGGTTTTGGGGGATTGGCTGGTCATGTGGGGGATTTTATAGGCCTGGACACGCATCACTTTTCATCCGTGCGATAGACCATTGCGGGTCGAATGTCGCACAAAAAATGATATTATTTAACTCTTATTAGTTAAATTTGTTTGAAAAGTGAGTTAAAAATGGAAAAAGGGACGGTTAAGTGGTTCAGCAACAGCAAAGGATTTGGATTCATTGAACCCTTGGGTGGTGGACCCGACATCTTCATTCACTTCAGCGCCATTCAGATGGAGGGATTCAAAACCCTTGAGCCGGGTGCCGAAGTCGCGTTTGAACTGGTACAAGGCCCCAAAGGTCAACAAGCGCACGGTCTGACGGTCACGGCCAAACCTGAGCGAGAGCCAAGCGCCAACAATGAAGGCCCCAAAAGCAAAGAGGGGCGCTTGCGCACCCCTCAATTCAGAGCCAATCTGACGGGCAATCAGGACCGCGCCCCCCAATTTTGAGAACGCCGGCCCATCAGGTCATCACATGTTGTCAATCATGACCTGGCCAAAACCAGAACAGCTCACCTGGGTTGCCCCGTCCATCAAGCGTGCAAAGTCGTAGGTGACTTTCTTGCTCAGAATGGATTTCTCCATCGAACTGATGATCAAATCAGCCGCTTCAACCCAGCCCATGTGACGCAACATCATTTCGGCGGACAGAATCTCAGAGCCGGGGTTGACGTAATCTTTACCGGCATATTTGGGGGCCGTGCCATGGGTGGCTTCAAAGCAAGCCACCGAGTCAGACAGATTGGCCCCTGGCGCAATGCCAATACCACCCACTTGCGCAGCCAGCGCGTCAGACACATAGTCGCCATTGAGGTTCAGGGTGGCAATCACGCTGTACTCGGCGGGGCGCAACAAAATTTGCTGCAAAAACGCATCGGCGATCACATCTTTGACCACGATGTCTTTGCCACTCTTGGGGTTTTTGAATTTGCACCATGGGCCGCCATCGATCAGCTGGGCACCAAATTCTTTTTGGGCCAGGCCATAGGCCCAGTCGCGGAAGCCACCTTCGGTGAACTTCATGATGTTGCCTTTGTGAACAATGGTCACGCTGGGCTTGTCGTTGTCGATCGCGTATTGAATGGCCTTGCGAACCAAACGCTCCGTGCCTTCACGAGAAACAGGTTTGATGCCGATGCCTGAGGTGTTGGGGAAGCGGATTTTTGTCACGCCCATGTCTTTGATCAGGAAGTTGATCAATTTTTTGGCTTTTTCGCTCTCTGCTTCGTATTCGATACCCGCATAAATGTCTTCAGAGTTTTCACGGAAGATCACCATATTGGTCTTCTCGGGCTCTTTCAAGGGTGAGGGAACGCCTTTGAAGTACTGAACCGGACGCAGACACACATAGAGGTCCAACTCTTGGCGCAATGCCACATTGAGCGAGCGAATGCCACCGCCAACGGGCGTGGTCAAAGGGCCTTTGATGGACACCACATATTCTTTCAAGACCGACAAGGTTTCTTCGGGCAACCACACGTCGGGACCGTAGACCTTGGTGGATTTCTCGCCGGCATAAACCTCCATCCAGTGGATTTTTCGCTTGCCGCCATAGGCTTTTTGCACCGCTGCATCGACCACTTTGAGCATCACGGGCGTGATGTCAAAGCCCGTGCCATCACCCTCGATGTAAGGAATGATGGGTTGATCGGGCACGTTCAGGGACATGTCCTTGTTGACAACGATTTTTTCACCCTGGGAAGGCACTTTGATGTGCTTGTACATGTGGAATATCTCCGTTATGAAAGCGAGTCAGTTGAGTTTGGAAGCTGAGTTTCGGGCGCAATTCTAGCAACAGTGACTTATCATGTCGGCATCCAAAAAGAGGGCATATGAATCAACTCAAATGGGCTTGGTTGCTTTATTGGTTTTGCGGGCTGGCGCTGGCCCAAGGCGAGCCGCAGTTGACCCTGCCCAGGGTCCAGTTGCAAGCTGGCATGCATCAAATTCAAGTGCAGGTGGCGGCCACGCCCGATCAACGCGCCATTGGATTGATGCACCGCGCGGAAATGCCCCAAACCGAAGGCATGTTGTTTGCATTTGAACAAGCCACGCAGCAGTGCTTTTGGATGAAGAACACCTTGTTGCCCTTGACGGCGGCATTCATTGCCGACGACGGGACGATTGTGAACTTGGCCGATATGAAACCCATGACCACCGATGCCCACTGCTCCACCCAACCCGTCCGCTGGGTGCTGGAGATGAACCAAGGGTGGTTTGCCAAGCGCGGCATCAAGGCCGGGTTTAAATTGCAGGGCAGCGTTTTTCGAAGCAAATAAAAAAAGCCGCCGATGTGAACACCGGCGGCTTTGGGAGCGAGGTTCAGCCGATCAAGCGAAATTGGCTTGCGCAAAACCCCAGTTGACCAATTTGTCCAAAAAGGTTTCCACAAACTTGGGGCGCAGATTGCGGTAATCGATGTAGTAGGCGTGCTCCCACACGTCAACGGTCAGGATGGCTTTGTCGGCGGTGGTCAATGGGGTCCCAGCGGCACCCATGTTGACGATGTCCAGGCTGCCATCGGGCTTTTTCACCAGCCAAGTCCAGCCAGAGCCAAAATTGCCCACGGCGGATTTGACAAAAGCTTCGCGAAATGCGGCATAACTGCCCCACTTGGCTTGGATGGCCGTGGCCAAAGCGCCCGTGGGTTCACCACCGCCGTTGGACTTCATGCAATTCCAAAAAAAAGTGTGGTTCCAAATTTGGGCGGAGTTGTTGTAGATGCCACCGTTGGATTTTTTGATGATGGACTCCAAGTCCATGCCCTCAAATTCGGTGCCTTTTTGCAAGTTGTTCAAATTGACCACATAAGCGTTGTGGTGCTTGCCATGGTGAAACTCCAGGGTTTCGCGTGAATAGTGGGGTGCCAAGTCGTCCAGACCGTAAGGCAGAGCGGGCAAGGTGTGTTCCATGGATTTCCTTATTGCGTTGATGAAATGATAGATTGTAAAAAAATCTAAGTGATCTTGGTGGACAGCACCTGAACGCCCACAGTGCCGTCGGCCAGGTGGGCCGTCAGGGCTTGTTGGGGCACCAATTGCTGGACCGATGTGACAGGATGGTTCTGGACATCGGTCAACCAAGCATAACCCCGCTGCAAAACCAAGCGGGGGTCAAGGTTATGCAAACGCCACTCCAGTTGTTGCAAGCCTTGGCGCTTGGCCAACCAAACAGATTGCCATTGGCGCAGGCTGCTTTCTTTCAATTGGGCGAGTTCCTGGCGTTGAAGTTGCACACAGCGGCCCAAGCCTTGGGTCAACCGTTGCTGCAGTTGCAAGCTTTGCAGGCGATGGGTGGACACGACCTGGCTGGGCCGACCCAAGCGCGACTGAACCCAGTCCAAGGTTTGGCCATGTTCATCCAACACCGCTTTGAACCGATCGGACATGAACTCGCTCAATTGTTCCCATTGGAGGCGAAGTTCTTGCAGCGGCTGGGCACACAATTCGGCTGCGGCAGTGGGTGTTGGGGCGCGCAAATCCGCACACAGGTCCAATATGGTGATGTCGGTTTCGTGGCCCACCCCAGAAATGATGGGGATGCGGGATTGGGTCACCGCCAGGGCCAAATGCTGGTCATTGAAAGCCCATAAATCTTCCAGTGACCCGCCGCCTCTGACCATCAAAATGACATCCACTTCGGGCACTTGCTGTATGGCCTGCAAAGCCTGGATCAAACTGGCCGGGGCTGCAGGCCCCTGAACCTGGGCGGGGGCAATGACCACGGGAATGTGGGGCACACGCCGACGCAAGGCCTGGGCCACGTCGTGCAAGGCGGCAGCCCCCAGCGAGGTCACGACACCAATGCGGCGGGGCATGCTGGGTATGGCGCGCTTGCGGTCTTCGTCGAACAAGCCTTGTGCGGCAAGTTCCCGCTTGAGTTGCAGAAATTTTTCAAACCAAACACCCTCGCCCGCTGGCACCATGCTGTCGATCACCAGCTGTAAATCGCCGCGGCCTTCGTAGACCGACACCTTGGCACGGGCTTGCACCATGACACCATCGCGCACATCGAAATCCAGCAAGGCAGCGGATCGCTTGAACATGGCGCAGCGCAACTGAGCGCCCTCGTCTTTGAGGGAAAAATAACAATGGCCGCTGCTGGCCCGAGTGAAATTGCTGATTTCACCCTTGACCTCGACCGGGTTGAAACGAGCCGACAAGGTGTCGGTGAATGCGCGCACCAATGCCCCGACCGACCAAATGCGGTGGTTGTCAATCATGAAGAGGTCGCCAAGGGGTTACAAAAGCCAGCAAGGTGGTGACAACAAACTGTAAAAAACAAACCGCTGGGCGCGAAAGCCTGGTCCATAATTCGAGCCTGTTATTTCCGAGGGGGTTGAGGTTTGTTTTCCATCATACAAGCAGCAGGTTGGCCCATATGGCCGCTCATCGTCTGTTCCGTCTTGGCTTTGGCCCTGGTGCTGGAGCGCATCTACAGCCTGCAGGACAAACGCATCATGCCCCCAGAGCTGCTCGAATCCGCCATCAAAGCCTCTAGGCACCAACTGCCCACCGAGGAGTCGGTCAAAAACCTGTCGATGCACAGTTTGCTGGGCCGGGTGCTGGCCAGTGGTTTGCAACAACTGCGCTTACACCCCCATTCCACCGAAGAAGAGTTGAGCGAATGCATTGAATTGGCCGGTAAGCAAGCGGCCCATGAACTTGAAAAATACCTGGTGGCCCTGGCCACCATTGCCTCGGCAGCACCATTGCTGGGTTTATTGGGCACTGTGGTGGGCATGATTGACATTTTTGCCGCCCAATCCCCTGGCGCTGGCAACCCCGCGCAAATGGCCCAAGGCATCTCCATGGCCCTCTACAACACCGCCTTTGGCTTGATGGTCGCCATACCCGCCTTGTTTTTTTGGCGGTTTTTCCGTGCAAAAGTCGATGCCTATGTGGTCGCTTTGGAAATCACCGCGCAGCAATGGGTGCGCCATTTGTACAAACTGCGCACTTCCTTGCGTTGAACGATGTCGGCATGAATTTTCGCTCCCAACGCTCTTCAGAGCCAGAAATCAACCTGATCGCATTCATCGATGTGTTGTTGGTCATTTTGATTTTTTTGATGCTCTCCAGCACCTACAACAAATACACCGAGCTGAATCTGAATTTGCCCACGGCCGACACCAAAGTCCAGGCTGAAAACGCGCAAGAAATCTTGGTCTCCGTCACCAGCGATGGCCTGTATGCCGTCAACAAGCAAGCCCTGTCCCAGCGCGGCATCAAGGCACTGACGGCGGCCCTTGCCCAAGCAGGTGCGGGCATGGACAAACCCATGTTGGTCATCAGCGCCGATGCACTCGCCCCCCACCAATCGGTGATCGCGGTCATGGAAGCGGGCAAAGCCGCCGGTATCCATGCCATCACCTTTGTCACACGCGCCCCAACAGCCGGGGCCGCTCGCTGAATGCGACTGGGCTGGCAAACCTGGGTGGTGCGCCAGTGGCAAACGCGCAATTGGTTCAGTTGCGCTTTATGGCCGCTCAGCGCCATCACGGGGCTGGTCGTCTGGTGGCGGCAACGACAAAGGCTTCTTCATCCACCCAAGCCCAACCGCGTACCAACGGTGGTGGTGGGCAATGTCATCGCGGGTGGGGCTGGCAAAACCCCCATCGTCATGGCCTTGGCCGCGCATTGGAAGGCCCAAGGCATCCAAGTGGGTGTGGTGGCCAGGGGCCATGGTCGAAGTGCGAAAAATATCATTTCCGTTCACCCCAACAGCCGCTTTGAAGAGGTCGGCGATGAGCCCTTGCTGGTGTGGCAGCGCTGCCAGGTACCGGTTTTTGTGGGGCAAGACCGCGCCGCTTGTTGCCAAGCCTTGCTGGCGGCCCACCCCCAAACCCAGGTCTTGATCAGCGACGACGGGATGCAGCACCCTGGGCTGCACCGCGACATGGAAATTTGCGTTTTTGACGAGCGCGGCCTGGGCAACGGCTGGTTGCTACCGGCGGGCCCATTGCGCGAGCCCTGGCCCCGACCGGTCAACCCCCGGGTTCAACGCTGGAACTTGAGTTCAAAAACATTGAGCGGTATTGAAGCGCTCCCTGTTCAGCGGCAATTGGCCAACTACGCGGTACAAGCCAATGGCCGCCGACAGGCTTTGGCCAGCTGGGGTGACCAAGCCGTCAATGCCTTGGCCGCGATTGCCAAGCCCGAGGCATTTTTTGAGGGTTTGCGCCGCCAAGGGCTGAATCTGGCCCAGTCCCAGGCATGGCCCGACCACGATCCCTTGGTGGGCTTTGACCCCAAAGGGGCACCCGGCGATTGGTTTTGCACGGAAAAAGATGCCGTCAAGTTGTGGCCACGCCATCCCCACATTTGGGCTGTGCCCCTGGAAGTGTCTGGCCTGGATGCCTGGTTGAAAGACATGGATGTGGCTTTGGCCCAGCGGATATCATTCCCGCATGGACATCAAACTGCTTGAACTCTTGGTTTGCCCAGTGACCAAAGGGCCACTGGAATATGTGCGCGACAGCCAAGAGTTGCTATCGCGAAGTGCCCGTTTGGCCTACCCGGTGCGCGACGGCATCCCCATCATGCTCGAAACCCAAGCCAGGACATTGACCGACGAAGAATGTGAGCGTTGAGTGGCCAACACTGCATTCACCGTGTTGATACCGGCCCGAATGGCATCGACCCGGTTGCCCCTTAAACCCTTGGCCGATATCGCCGGTGTGCCCATGGTGGTGCGGGTGGCGCAAAGGGCCCACATGAGCCAGGCGCAAAAAGTGGTGGTGGCGGCCGACGATGAGCGCATCCTCCAAGCGTGTGAGGCGCACCACATTGAAGCTTTGCTGACCCGCCCTGACCATGTCTCAGGCAGCGACCGTTTGGCCGAGGCTTGCGATTTACTCGGGTTGAGCGACGCGGCCTTGGTGGTCAATGTGCAAGGGGATGAGCCCTTGATAGAGCCCGTGGTGATCGACCAAGTGGCCCAACTCCTGTCTGACCGCCCCGACTGCAGCATGAGCACCGTGGCCCATGCGATTTCTGAAGCATCGGAATTGACCAACCCCAATGTGGTGAAAGTGGTGCTCGATCGCTTTCACACCGCCATGTATTTCAGCCGGGCCACCATTCCGCATTGGAGAGACAGTGCCAACGCCCAGACACCCCCGCCGGTTCAGGTATTGCGGCATGTGGGCATTTATGGCTACCGCGCATCCTTTTTGCGTGCTTTTCCAACGCTGGAGCGCGCCCCGTTGGAAGACATGGAGTCGCTGGAACAACTCCGCGCCCTCTGGCATGGCCACAAAATCGCGGTGCATGTCACGCCCCAGGCACCTGGCATGGGGGTTGACACGCCTGAGGACTTGGAGCGGGTGCGGCACCACTTTGCCTCGCTTTTGTAAGCATTGCGCATTGCCTGCATGTTATTGTTGCGCCCTGCGGTCTGGCGGGCTTTGACCACCTTCCCATCGACAGAACTTATAAGAATCTGAGGAAAGACATGAGACTCATCCTTTTAGGCGCGCCTGGTGCAGGCAAAGGCACCCAAGCCAGCTTCATCTGCGAAAAATACAAAATCCCACAAATCTCTACGGGTGACATGTTGCGTGCTGCGGTCAAAGCCGGGACAGAAATGGGTTTAGCGGCCAAAAAGGTGATGGATGCCGGCGGCTTGGTCAGCGATGAAATCATCATTGGATTGGTGAAAGAGCGCATCGCCCAACCCGACTGCGCCAAAGGCTTTTTGTTCGATGGTTTCCCCCGCACCATTCCCCAGGCCGATGCCATGAAAGCAGCCGGCGTGAAGCTCGACCATGTGCTGGAAATCGATGTCCCCTTTGAAGCCATCATCGAGCGCATGAGCGGTCGCCGCGCCCATGTGGCCAGCGGCCGCACCTATCACATCCACTTCAACCCGCCCAAGGTCAGTGGCCTGGACGATGTCACGGGCGAGCCTTTGATCCAACGCGACGACGACAAGGAAGAGACCGTTCGCAAACGCTTGGACGTGTACGCCGCCCAAACCCGCCCTTTGGTGGACTACTACGCCAGCTGGGCCAAGTCCGACCCGACCCAAGCACCCCGCTACCACGCCATCAGTGGTGTCGGTCAGGTGGAAGAAATCAAGGCACGGGCTTTTCAAGCTCTCGATTCTTAAGGGCATCGGCCAGCAAGGCCAAGCCCAGCACCACCCGGGATTTATAGGGGTTGAGCGGACAAGTCTGCGGCAAGCGGTCCCCACTCTGGGCGAGAACTGCGCCCCACGTGCATCGGCTGGTTCGCCAAACCCAAGCCCCCTTTTCTTGTGCCTCGATCAAGGCATCTTCCAAGCCCTGGCTCATCGTGCCATTGCCTGTGCCCGCAACCACCCAAGCTTGGGGGGCATCTGGGCTGGCCATGAGCGTTCGCACCAGCCAGCCATCTTGACCCGCATGGTTGTGCACCAATTCCACACGAGGCCAGGCCGTCACTTGCGCAAAAGCCGACACCTCCAAGGCCACGGGGTGAGTGGGTTGGCTTGAAAACCGCTCGCGCAAACCATTCAAATTTTGGATGGCCAGATCGGTGGGTACGGGGTCGGTAGAGGCAAAGGCCTGCACAGATTGGCCGTCCAATTTGGTCACACTGGCGGGGGCATGCACATGGCCTGCAAACACGACCAGCACACCCGCCCGCCCAGGTGCAGCGGCCAATCTGATGGCATCTTTCAAATTGGCCGGTCCATCCGGAGCCGGGGCATTGGCCGCACGCATGGCCCCGGTGATGACCACGGTTTTGTCACCCTTTAGCAGGCTGTGCAGCAATATGGCGGTTTCTTCGAGGGTGTCGGTCCCATGGGTCACCACCACCCCTTGCACATCGGCCTGGTCCAACCAGTGGGTCAGCCGGGTCACCAACTGCTGCCAAACAGACCAAGTCATGTTTTTGCTGTCAATGCGGGCCACATCCTCGGTTTCGATGAGCAGCTCTGGGGCATCTAACCCCCGCACCAAATCAGTCACAGCGACTTCACCTGCGCGGTATTGGTGGGCTTGGGAGGGGTCGGGTGCCCATCCTGCAATCGTCCCGCCTGTGCCCAAAACAACAACTTTTGATTTTTTTTCAGCCATGCCGCTTGCAAAGTTTAAAAAACTGGTTAAAAATACAGTTACTGGATATTCAAACAGCCTCAATATTCAGTCAGCCCGTTTGGTTCCCAACATTGTGCAGGAGTCCCATCATGAACGAAGCCCCCAAGCTCACCGAGAGACAACAGCAAATTTTGTCATTGATCCAAAGCACCATAGAACGCAAAGGTTCGCCACCCACCCGGGCCGAAATCGCCAACGCGCTGGGCTTCAAATCGGCCAATGCAGCCGAAGAACACCTCAAAGCATTGGCACGCAAAGGGGCCATCGAATTGGTCAGCGGCACCTCCAGAGGCATTCGCCTCAAAGAAGCAGCCATGCGTTCCATCAACCAAATCCGCAGCAAGCAGTTCCATTTACCCCTGGACGGCTTGGCCCAATTGGCCCTGCCCTTGGTGGGCCGTGTGGCCGCGGGCTCGCCCATCTTGGCCCAGGAACATGTGGACCAAACCTTCTACGTGGAAAACAGCTTGTTTCAACGCACGCCAGACTATTTGCTCAAGGTGCGCGGCATGTCCATGCGCGATGCCGGCATCATGGACGGCGACTTGCTGGCCGTCCAAATCAGCAAAGAGGCCAAGAACGGACAAATTGTGGTGGCCCGCTTGGGCGAAGAGGTCACCGTGAAGCGGTTTCGGCGCACGCCCAACAGCATTGAGTTGCTGCCCGAAAACCCTGATTTTCAAACCATCGTGGTCGAACCTGGCGAACCTTTCGAGATTGAAGGATTGGCCGTTGGTTTGATCCGCAACACCATGTTGTTTTAAGGAGTAAACATGAGTCTGGCCATTTGGGGAGTGATTCAAATGATGTCCCCCTTTTACAAATTGACTACAAAAGCAATACCTGCCGATTCGCATCAAAGCGCAAGACCATTGCGAACAACGCCCAAATTGACTTTGGCCGCTGCCAAGCCCCGCAAGCCCTTGATGATGGCACGGGTCAAAGATGCACAAGCCGGTCCCGATCAGGCCGGGCGCATGGTCATCTCAGGCCGCATGGACGAGGTTTGCGCCGAACTCGACCGCTTGATCATGCTCGAATCCAAACGCCAAAACACGCGCATCGAAACCCAACTGGCCGCATGACGCAACCGCCCCCTCGCCTCACCTGAACCAGGTCCTGGGGCCTGTCGCGCCCCAGAATTCAAGGGCACAATGCAGACATGAACATTGTGATCCTTGATGACTACCAAGACGCGGTGCGCAAACTGGCCTGTTCGCAACTGCTCGAACCTTACTCGGCCAAGGTTTACACCAACACCGTCAAAGGCACTGGGCAATTGGCTGTGCGCCTCAAAGATGCCGAAATTTTGGTGCTGATTCGCGAGCGCACCCACCTCAACCGCGCTTTGATCGAAAAACTCCCCAAACTCAAACTCATTTCACAAACCGGCAAGGTGGGACCGCACGTTGATGTCGCCGCCTGCACCGAAAAAGGCATCGCGGTGGCGCAAGGGGTCGGCTCCCCCATCGCGCCTGCCGAGTTGACCTGGGCCTTGATCATGGCCGGCATGCGCCGCCTGCCCCAGTACATCAGCAACCTCAAGCACGGTGCCTGGCAACAATCGGGGCTGAAAAACAGCACCATGCCGGTCAACTTTGGCATAGGCATGGTCTTGCACGAAAAAACCATGGGCATCTGGGGCTTTGGAAAAATCGGCCAGTTGGTGGCCGCTTATGCCAAAGCATTTGGCATGCGGGTCCTGGTGTGGGGCAGCGAAGCCTCATGCGAAGCAGCGCAGCAATTGGGCTATGAAAGCGCGCCAACCCGGGAAGCCTTTTTTGAAAGCTGTGACGTTTTGAGCCTGCATTTGCGCCTCAACGAAGACACGCGCCACATTGTCAAAGCCGAAGACCTGGCCCGCATGAAACCCACGACCATGTTGGTCAACACCTCCCGGGCCGAGCTGATCGACCCCGATGTGTTGATCGCTGCCCTCAGCCGTGGCCGCCCAGGCCTGGCGGCGATTGATGTGTTTGAAAGTGAGCCGGTTTTGCAAGGGCATGCCTTGTTGCGCTTGGAAAACTGCATTTGCACACCGCACATCGGCTATGTCGAGCAAAACAGTTACGAGCTTTATTTCGGGGCCGCCTTTCACAACGTGGTGAACTTCATCCAAGGCACGCCCACCAACATCGTCAACCTGGAAGCCTTGGGCCGCTCGCGTTGATTTGTCCTTCACTGATAATTTTCAAATGAATCCTACTTACAACAACGTGGGCGTGGTTGGGGTTGGGGCCATGGGGCAAGGCATTGCCCAAATGGCCGCCCAAGCCGGTGCCCAGGTCCACCTCCACGACACCCGCCCCCAAGCCGCTGAAAAAGCCATTCAAGCCATCGTCCAACAATGGACCAAGTTGCATGAAAAAGGCCGCATCGATGCGGGCACTTTGGACACCTACCAAAGCCGCTTGCACGTGTGCGCCGAATTGGGCCATCTATCGATGTGCGACCTGATCGTGGAAGCGATTGTGGAAAACCTGGCGGTCAAAAAAGACTTGTTTGCCCAAATCGAGGCAGTGGTTCCCCCCTCCACCGTCCTGGTCAGCAACACGTCTTCTTTATCCGTGACCGCCATCGCCGCTGGCTTGCAACATCCCCAGCGTTTTGCCGGTTACCACTTTTTCAACCCGGTTCCGCTGATGAAGGTGGTTGAGGTCGTGGCAGGCCTGAAAACCGACCCAGCCGTCTGCGATGGTCTCGATGCCTTCACCCGCCAAATGGGGCACACACCAGTGCGCACCAGGGACACCCCCGGCTTCATCGTCAACCATGCCGGGCGCGGCTATGGCACCGAGGCGCTGCGCATTGTGGGTGAATCCATCGCCGACTTTGCCACCATCGATCTGATTTTGAAAGACCAAGTGGGCTTCAAATTGGGCCCCTTCGAGTTGATGGACCTGACCGCCCTGGACGTATCCCATCCCGTGATGGAGTCGATTTACCAGCAGTATTACGACGAACCGCGTTTTCGCCCCAGCATCATCACCGCCCAGCGCTTGGCCGCGGGCATGTTGGGCCGCAAAACCGGCGAGGGTTTTTACACCTATGTGGACGGCAAAGCAGCCACGCTGCCGCCAGCGCCGATTCCCGAGGTGAGCGACATGCCCCCGGTCTGGGTATCCCCGCGCGCCGCGCGCCGCCCCGAATTGCTGCAACTGCTCAAAACGCTGGATGCGCGCATCGAAACCGGCGCACAACCCAGCGACCAAGCCTTGATTTTGGTGGCCCCGCTGGGTTTTGATGTCACCACCGTGGCCGCTGTCGACCGACTCGACCCGCTGCGCACCCTGGGCATCGATTTGCTGTTCAGCGACGCGCAAACCCGCCGCCGTGTTTTGGCCAGCAATCCCGCCACCCGTGCGGACATGCGTGCCGCCGCCCACGCGCTGATGGCGCGCGACGGCAAAGCCGTGAGCATGATCCGCGACAGCGCCGGTTTTGTGACCCAGCGGGTGGTGGCCCATATCGTCAACATTGCCAGCGATATTTGCCAACAAAGCATTTGTTCGCCGCAAGACTTGGAAACCGCGGTTCAGCTCGGCTTGGGCTATCCCATGGGCCCGCTGGCCATGGGTGACCAGTGCGGGCCCGCCAGCATTTTGGAAGTGCTGTTCAACATGCAAACCGTCTACGGCGACCCGCGATACCGCCCCAGCCCATGGCTGCGCCGCCGTGGGGCTTTGGGCCTGAGCCTGATGCAAGTCGAGCACTGAACCATGAGCGCCCAACTCAAAAGCGAAACCCAGGGCCAAACCCTGGTGTTGACCCTGTCCAACCCGGGCTTTCGCAACGCTTTGGGGCCCGAAATCTACAGCGCTGGTTATGAAGCCCTGGGGGCCGCCGAAAACAATCCGGCGGTGCGCAGCGTGGTCATCACCGGCGAAGGCAGCACCTTCAGCGCGGGGGGCAACTTGCACCGCTTGTTGGCCAACCGAGAGCAAGACCCCAGCGTCCAAGCCGCCAGCATTGAAGGCTTGCACACCTGGATGGAAGCCATCCGCACCTATCCCAAACCCGTCATCGCAGCCGTCGAGGGCGCTGCCGCTGGAGCTGGGTTTTCATTGGCCTTGATGTGCGACTTTGTGCTGGCCGCGAACGACAGCATTTTTGTCATGGCCTACAGCAACATCGCCCTCTCGCCCGATGGGGGCGGCAGTTGGAATTTGGCCAGCAGCCTGCCCCGACCCGTGGCCAACGAAATCTTGATGCTGGGCGAGCGCATCCCTGCCACCCGCTTGCACCAGTTGGGTTGGGTCAACCAGTTGTGTAATCCCGGCGAGAGCTTGGCCCAGGCCTTGCAACTGGCCCAACGGCTCAATGAGCGTGCGCCCAATGCCTTGGCCAGCATCAAAGAATTGGTCAACGCGGCCAGCCAATCCACCCTCAACGCGCATTTGTCGCTGGAAAAAACCCAATTTGTGCGCCAACTCCACCACCCCAATGCGGCAGAAGGCATCAACGCCTTGCTCGAAAAACGCCCCGCGAACTACAAATAAACCCTGGGGTGGCTTGGCACCTGGGAGACTGCCAACCCCGGCACCACAGGTCGCCTGAGAGACAATTTCGACCTAGCCGGTCACACACAAGACACCCCATGGACGACCCCATTCTTACCATTGAAGAACGCGAAGCCATCAATGCAGGCCGATGGTTTTCCTCTCTTTCACCCTCACTCAGGCACGACATCCTTCGATGCGCATACATCAAACGATGCAAAGACGGCGAATTGATCGCCGCTCGGGGCGATCCCGCCGAGGAGTGGATGGCCTGCGCCAAAGGCGCGGTGCGGGTCAGCTCCACCTCTTTGTCGGGCAAACAAATCACCTTCACCTACATCGAACCGGGCATTTGGTTTGGCGATGTCGCCATCCTCGACGGCGATCGGCGCACCCACGATGTCTATGCCCATGGCGACACCAGCATCTTGTGCGTGGCCAAAGCCGATTTCCAAAAAATTCTGGCCCAACATGTCGAGTTCTACGATGCCATGCTGCGCTTGCAAGCGCGGCGCATTCGGCAGCTGTTTGGCTTGGTGGAAGACCTCAACACCCTGCCCTTGCGCGCCCGACTGGCCAAACAACTGTTGCACCTGGTCCGCAGCTACGGCGTGCCCTGCCTGCAACACGATGGCGAAATTCGCATCGGGCTGCACTTGGCGCAAGAGGAGTTGGCGCAACTGCTGGGGGCCTCTCGGCAACGGGTCAACCAGGAACTCAAAACCATGGAGCGCGAACAAGCCATCCGCATCGAAGCAGGCGGCTTGGTGGTGCGCAACCGAGAACTGCTCATGAACATCAGCGATGCGGACCATTGACATGAGCTTAGAAGACAACTTTGTCGGCACCCGTGCCGTCAACGAACAACAGCAATTCGATGTCCAGGCTTTGCAGGCCTGGTTGACCGCCCACTTGCCCGGCTTCAAAGGCCCTTTGAGCGTCGAGTCATTCAAAGGCGGGCAGTCCAACCCCACTTACAAGCTCAACACCCCCGATTGCAGCTATGTGATGCGGGCCAAGCCCGGACCGGTGGCCAAGTTGCTGCCCTCGGCGCATGCCATCGAGCGCGAGTTCACCGTCATGAAAGCCCTCAGCGGCTCTGGCGTGCCAGTGGCCCAAATGCATGCCCTGTGCGAAGACGAAAGCGTGATCGGCCGCGCCTTCTACATCATGGAGTTTGTCTCTGGCCGGGTGTTATGGGAGCAATCTTTGCCAGGCCTGCAAAACGACCAGCGCCGGGCCATCTACACCGAGATGAACCGCGTCATCGCCGCTTTGCACCGCACCTCCTACCGCCAAGTGGGCTTGGACAACTACGGCAAGCCCGGGCAATACATCGAGCGCCAAATCAGCCGCTGGACCCGCCAATACCAGGCCTCGGTCACCACCCCCATCCCAGAGATGGACCGCTTGATGGCCTGGTTGCCGCAAAACATCCCCAGCAGCGCCAAAGACGACAGCCACACCAGCGTGGTGCATGGCGATTACCGGCTGGACAACCTGATTTTTCACCCCGAGAAACCGCAAATTTTGGCGGTGCTGGATTGGGAGCTCTCCACCTTGGGCCATCCCTTGGCCGACTTCAGTTACCACTGCATGTCTTGGCACATCCGCCCCGGCACCTTTCGCGGCATTGGCGGCTTGGACCTCGAAGGCCTGGGCATTCCCACCGAAAAAGAATACATCCACATGTACTGCGACCAAACGGGTTTTGCCAAACCGCAAGACCTGCAAACCGACTGGAACTTTTACCTGGCCTTCAACCTGTTTCGCATCGCCGCCATCTTGCAAGGCATTGCCAAACGGGTCGAAACTGGTACCGCCGCCAGCGAACAAGCGCGCACCTCGGGTGCCGGCGCACGCCCCATGGCCGAACTGGCCTGGTCATTTGCCCAAAGGGCCTATCCCACCCACCTCTGAAAGAAACCCATGAACTTCGACTACACCGACAAGGTCAAGGCCCTGCAAGCACGCTTGTTGGCTTTCATGGACGAGCACATCTACCCCAACGAAAAACGGTTTTTTCGTGAAATCGCCGAAAACCGCGCCAAGGGCAATGCCTGGATCCCGACGGCCCTGATCGAAGAGCTCAAGCCCAAAGCCCGCGAGGCAGGCCTGTGGAATTTGTTCCTGCCCCACAGCAAACGCGCACCCCAAGGCCTGAGCAACCTCGAGTACGCGCCGCTGTGCGAAATCATGGGCCGCGTGCCCTTTGCCGCCGAGGTCTTCAACTGCTCGGCCCCCGACACCGGCAACATGGAAACCCTGGAGCGCTATGCCAGCGAAGCCATCAAAGACGAATGGCTAGAGCCCTTGTTGCGCGGCGAAATCCGCTCGGCCTTTTTGATGACCGAGCCCGACGTGGCTTCATCTGACGCAACCAATGTGCAGTGCCGCATCGAGCGCGATGGCGATCACTACGTGGTCAATGGCCGCAAATGGTGGAGCTCTGGGGCGGGCGACCCGCGCTGCGCCATCTACATCGTGATGGGCAAAACCGACCCAGAGGCACCGCGCCATTCACAGCAAAGCATGATCGTCATCCCAGCCAACACCCCCGGCGTGTCGGTGCTGCGCCCCCTGACCGTGTTCGGCTACGACGATGCCCCCCACGGTCACATGGAAGTGGTGCTCAACAATGTTCGCGTGCCCGCCAGCAACCTGTTGTTGGGCGAAGGCCGTGGCTTTGAAATCGCCCAAGGCCGCCTGGGCCCGGGCCGCATCCACCACTGCATGCGCACCATTGGCAGCGCCGAGCGGGCCCTGGAGTTGATGTGCAAGCGCCTCAACAGCCGGGTGGCTTTTGGCAAAAAGATTTCAGCCCAAGGTGTCTGGCATGAGCGCATTGCCGAGGCCCGCATCATGATCGAGCAAGCCCGCTTGCTGACCCTCAAAGCCGCCTACATGATGGACACCGTGGGCAACAAGGTGGCCAAAACCGAAATCGCCATGATCAAGGTGATTGCGCCCAACATGGCCTTGCAAATCATCGATTGGGCCATCCAAGCCCATGGCGCGGGCGGCGTGAGCGACGATTTCCCCCTCGCCTACGCCTGGGCCCACCAGCGCACCCTGCGCCTGGCCGACGGCCCCGACGAGGTGCACCGCAATTCCATCGCCAAGTTGGAATTGGCCCGGCACATCGCCACCGAGCCGCAAGAAGTGGACATGCCCGTCACCCGGGGCAGCTGATCGCCACAGGGCCCTGGGCCCCGATGCCGCTCAAGGCGGCGTGATGCGGGCAGATGTGGCGCAGCGGTTCAAAGCGCATCCCGCCTCATAGGGCTGGAAGTAACCGGCGCTGTTGTACTTGTACTGCTGCGCCAGTCCGGCACCCGAGGCAGACTCGTTCAAGCGCTGGGTGGCTGAAAAAACCGGGCTGGGCAAAGGTGCATCTGAATTGATGGTGTAACTGCTCAGCTGGATTTGGCTGGTCGTGGCCGATTGGGTCAACAAATAAAACTTGCTGTTTTGGAAAAAGACATCGCGCAAGGCGGCCACGGCATTGGACGAGTCGTAAATCTGCTGAAAGCCTTTGGCCTGGCAGGTGGTGAAGTATGGCGTTGTGCTTTGTTTTTGCATCTGGACATAGGGCTGACCGCCCACAGCGGCCACGCCACCCAAGATCAAATCGACGCTGCCAGTGGACGCGGGCACCAAAAAAGCCGTGTCGATGTTGCTGGGCAAGGTCAATCCACTGCAGGTGGTGGTGATCAGCCAACTGGCTTGGTAGGTGAAGGTCAATCCACCCGTCCCACCCTTCCAAATCTGCGGGGACGCATTGCGATTGGTCAGCACCAGGTCCAAAATCCCGTCGCCATTGATGTCGGCGGCGGCCGCCCGGTTGCCATCCACCGCAATTTGGGTATCGGTTCGCACATAGCCCGAACCCGAACTGACAAAGATCAACTGGTTGGACGAGCCCGAGCAAGACAAATACACATCGGGCTTGCTGTCGGCATTGAAGTCGGCGGTGATCGCGTAAGTGGCATTGCAGGTGTCGCGCGAGCCCGTGCCAAACAAGCGGGCCGAATCATCCACCCAGGCCGAGGTGCTGGATCGCCAGCGCAAAAAATAGGCTGTGTTTTCGGTCGACACAACAAAAGCGGAATATTGCCCCTCTTGGAAAAAGTCCCCAAAGGTCACCGAGGTGGGCACCAAGGTTTTGCCAGACACGGCATCGATCGGCACCTGGGTGCGGGTCAACCCAGAAGCATTTTTGTTGGCATAGGAATGGGCCCCCACCGACAAGGCGGTGTAGATGGGCCAGCCATCCACATAGGTCACGCTGTCACTGGCCCCGCCACTGGGACCACAGGATGCCAGACCAAAAACCGACAAAATCACCGCGAAAATCTGAAAATTCATAAACTCATATTCGACACCAACCGAATGTACTTGATGCGGCATGCCTTTTGCTAGACATCAATGCTGTTAGAGTTTGAACCCTGCCCACCCCCTATTTCCCATGCCACTGCCCACTTTTTTGATCTCCTTGTTGACAGGCCTGGCCCTGTCCATTGGCGCATGGGCCCAGGACAAGCCTGCCCCCAATTACAAGCCCTACCCCGAAAAAGCCAGCAAAGCCCAGGCTGAAAAGGTGCCCGAAGAGGTGGCCCCGAGCTTCTCCAAGCCGCTGAAAAAAGAGCCCTTGCTGGCCTTGAAAGCACGCCCACCCACTTCTGGCAAAGAGCCCATGCTCAACCTGAATGAGCAAAATGTGCCCCTCAAAGAGATCATGCACCAGACCACCAAACTGGACTATTACGACTGCGACGGCGTGGTCGCCCCTTGGTTCAGGGAGTTGATGGCGGCAGAGATGAACTACTTTGCTGAAATGGTGGAAATGCCATTTGTCAAAGGCGACTTTTGCGTGGTCAGCGTGGGCACCAGCCGCAGCCTGGCCCCTGGCCGCATCAGCATTCACCTCTACACCAGCCGCCTGGCCATGCAAGAGTGTGTGGTGCGTGAACGATGCCCCGCTTTTCGCAGTGTCAACCTGCTGCCCCGCACCGGTAATGGCGTTTATCGCTCTTACTTTTTGTCCGACATGGACCGCAAAATGATCGCCCAGCACTGCGTGACCTCCAAGGGCAAATGGCATCCCGACACCACGTGTTACCCGGTGGACTGATGGGACTGCCAGCGCAGCCCAAGGCCCCGTGCGCTCAAGTCCATGCCCCTGGTACCGATTCAGCAGTGTCACCTCGGTGTGTCACCATGATTCAAAGAACTTTTTATTTCATTTGCTGCGCGACCTTGTCGCTGTTTTTCAGCCTGGCCCCGGTGGCCTGGGCGGCCGATCCGCCGCCGGCCAAACCCGCAGCCAAAGGCAAAGAGCCGCCCAAAACCGTCGAACGCCCCACCCGCACTTTTGGGGAGGAGCCGATGTTTTACTTTGATGCCGATCGCAAACCCTTCACCGACCCCTTCCACAAAACCGAATTGGAAGACTATTACCTGTGCCGGGGCATTTTGGGCCAGTGGTACCGCGAGTTGCTGGTCGATGAAATCAACACCTTGCTCGAACCCCTGGGGCTGGACAAAGTCGATGGCACCACCTGTGCCGTGCGCCTGATCAAAACCAAATTGGGCAAAAAACGCCCCATCGTGGCGGTCGACCTCTATCCCAACTCAGAGACCATGCGCTCTTGCGTCTTGGGGGAAAAGTGCAGCCACATGCGCAGTGCGGTGATGTATGTGTCCAAAGACAAAACCCTGTACCGCTCTTACATCATCACCGATGGTGCCAAACACGTGAACAAAAACTACTGCCTCACCAACAAGGGTGAAACCTTGGCAGAGCAGCCCTGTTGGCGCTATTTCAACTGACCGCCCAGCCCGACTGGCAATAACTTGCCAAGTCATTCTTTTGGCACACCCCAGATGGACCGGTGCGGCAAAACCTTGCCGCTGCGCTGCCTGGCAGGCCCTTGGCCCTGAGTGGCTTACATATTGCTAGCTCTTGTCCATCTGCAGATCAAGCATTTGGAGTTGCCATGAAAAAAACCATCGCCATCATACTGGGCTTGGCCATCACCGGCCTGTCACACGCCCAGTTGAAGACCCCCAAACCACCTGAAAAGGTGTATTACATGGACACGTCCATCAATGTGGTGAAGTACACCGAACCGGGCCTGACCTTTGGCCCCACCGCTTTGCGGGTCGTTTTGGGTAAAAAAACCAGTGAAACCTTTGGCTACGAGGGTATGGTGGGGTTTGGCGTGCGCAACGCAGAGACGCAATACACCGCCACAGACGGCACCGTCACTTCGGTCACGGGTGATATCCATAATCTTTACGGCCTCTACATCAAAGCCCGCAAAGGCTTGGGCAGAGAACTGGAAATTTTTGGCAAGCTGGGCATGGCCAGTGGCGAGCGCACTTTGAGCACCTACCCAAGCGGCTTGTCCCAATCCGATAACAAGTTCATAGGTTTCTCCTACGGCCTGGGTGCCAAAGCTGCGATTGAAAAAGACATGAACGTTCAGTTTGACTACATGTCCTACTACCATAAGGGTTTGACCGCCATCGATGCTTTCTCGCTGGGTCTGTCGATTGATTTTTAAGGTTGATAAAACCAAACTTTGGCCTGCCCGGAGGGGATCGAACCCCCGACCCACAGCTTAGAAGGCTGTTGCTCTATCCAACTGAGCTACGGGCAGACGGATGAAAAAAAGGCCCTTGAAGGGCCTTTTGCTCAATGGTCGGGGCGATAGGATTCGAACCTACGACCCTCTGGTCCCAAACCAGATGCGCTACCAGACTGCGCTACGCCCCGATGCACGCATTCTAAGCCCTGTCTGGCTGGGCAGGGTTTTTCATACCCGAGGCAAGCCAGGTTTGAGCACTTTTGAAGCACAATGTCACCTTTCTTTCGGCTCAATCAAAGGACATGGCATGAAACCAACCCCCATCCAAACCGCCCTGGGCGCAGCTGCGGCCATTGGCATTTCTGTGTTGTTCTCCACCAGCGCCTGGGCTGGCAAGACGGTGGACACCATCAAGCAACGCGACCAAATGGTTTGCGGTGTCAACACCGGTTTGGCCGGTTTTGGTGCGGCCGATAGCCAAGGCAAATGGACCGGCCTGGATGTGGACATTTGCCGGGCCGTGGCCGCTGCGGTTTTGGGCAGTGGCGACAAAGTCAGGTATGTGCCGCTGTCTGCCCCCCAACGCTTCACGGCTTTGCAGTCGGGCGAAATCGACATCTTGTCGCGCAACACCACTTTCACCCTCACCCGCGATGCCTCTTTGGGTCTGCACCAAACCGCCGTCACCTTTTACGACGGCCAAGGCTTCATGGTCCCGGTCAAATCTGGCATCAAAAGCGCCAAACAACTCAAAGGGGCCACCGTGTGCGTGCAATCGGGCACCACCACCGAGAAAAACCTGACCGACTTCTCAAAAGCCAATAATTTGGCCATTAAACCCGTGGTGTTTGAAAAACTCGAAGCCGCCAATGCCGCCTATTTCGCGGGCCGTTGCAAGGCCTACACCACCGACGCATCGGGTTTGGCTTCCATCCGCTCCAAAGAGGCCAAAGACCCGAAAGAACACACCATATTGCCCGAGTTGATTTCCAAAGAACCCCTGGGCCCCTTGGTGCGCCGCGGTGACGATGAGTGGTTTGCCATGGTCAAGTGGGTCATTTATGGTTTGGTTGAGGCCGAGGAATATGGCATCACCAGCGCCAACATCGAAAAACTCAAGGCCGAGAGCACCGACCCAGTGGTGATGCGCTTGCTTGGCAAGAGCGACGACACCGGCAAATTATTGGGTTTGGACCGCGACTGGCTGGTGCGCGCCATCAGCACCAGTGGCAATTACGGCGAGATTTTTGAGCGCAATGTGGGTGAAAAAACCCCCTTGGCCCTCAAGCGTGGCCCCAATGCCCAATGGACCAAAGGCGGCTTGCAGTACGCCCCGCCCATTCGCTGATGGCTGCTGAAAGGATTCCCGCTTTGGCGGGAGTCCTTTTTTGGACATGAACTCCTCTTTTTGGCATCAACGGCAAACCCGCCGCTGGCTGTATCAACTTGCCTTGATGGCGGGCCTGATGGCCTTGTTGGCATGGTTGCTGAGCAATACCCTGGCCAATATGAAAGCGCGGGGCATCCAAAGCGGTTTTGATTTTTTATGGGCCAACGCCGGCTTTGACATTGGCGAGTCCATGATCAGCTTTGATGCCAGCGAACCCTACTGGCGTGCTTTTTGGGTGGGCCTGCTCAACACCTTGCGGGTCGCTTTGGTGGGCATTGCCCTGTGTACCGTGATGGGCACCTTGATTGGCGTGGGCCGGGTGTCTGGTAATGCCTTGGCGCGCGGCCTGGGATATGCCTACACAGAACTGTTTCGCAATGTGCCCGTGCTGCTGCAGTTGTTGATTTGGTATGTCTTGCTGGTGGAGTTCATGCCCGACAGCCAAACCCCTTTGCATTTCAACGACTGGTTTTTCCTGAGCAAAAACGGCTTGTCATTCCCCATTCCGGTGTGGGACGCACAAGCCCCTGGCTTGGTGTGGGATGTGCCCACCTGGCTTGACGGCGAAATCACCCAGGGCGTGAGTTTGACACCCGAATTTTTGGCCATCACCTTGGGCCTGAGTTTTTACACCTCGGCTTTTGTGGCGGAGGTGGTGCGCGCAGGCATTGTGTCGGTGCCCCGGGGCCAGTTGGAAGCCGCGCGCAGCATTGGCCTGTCCAATTGGCAAACCACGCGCCAAGTGCTGCTGCCCCAGGCCATGCGGGTCATCATCCCGCCGCTGACCAACCAGTACCTGAACCTGACCAAAAATTCATCTTTGGCCGTTGCCATTGGTTATCCTGATTTGGTCAGCATCTCCAACACCGCGCTCAACCAAACAGGTCGCGCAGTCGAGTGCATTGCTTTGATCATGCTGGTTTATTTGGGCTTGTCCTTGGGCACCTCTGCCCTGATGAACGCGTTCAACCAACGCATGGCCATCCGGGAGCGCTGAGCATGTCGGTGGCACAGCAGACCATTCCTCCCCGGCCCCCTCCCCTGGCGCACAGCTCATGGCGCTTGTGGCTGAGACAGAATTTATTTGCCAATCGCACCAGCAGCTTGACCACCGTCACCCTGCTCTTGTTGGGCTTGTGGTTGTTGCCCCAACTGTGGAGTTGGGCCGTTTGGCAGGCGCAATTCAAACCCGATGCCGATGCCTGTCAGTCGATCCGCGGCCTGGGTGCTTGCTGGGGCGTGGTGAGCGAAAAATACCGGCTCATCATTTTTGGGCGCTATCCCTTTGCAGAACAGTGGCGACCACTGTTGGCCTGCGTTTTGTTGATGGCCTTGTTGGTGGTCAGCTGCATGCGCAGTTTTTGGCGACCCGCCTTGGCATGGCTTTGGTTGGTGGTGTGGCTGGTGTTTTTTGCATTGATGGGTGGCGGGCGTTGGCTGGGCATTCCCCTGGGCTTGAGCCCGGTGCCGACCGATCAATGGGGTGGCCTGCCCCTGACCTTGATGCTGTCTTCGCTGTCCATCGCGTTGGCATTTCCCTTGGCGGTGCTGGTGGCCTTGGGACGGCGCAGCGACATGCCGGCCATCAAAACCATTTGCGTCACCTATGTGGAATTGGTGCGCGGTGTGCCGCTGATCTCTGTGTTGTTCATGGCCAGTTTCATGTTCCCGCTGCTGATGCCAGCGGGCACCACGCCCGACGTGTTGCTGCGGGTTTTGGTGGGCATCACGTTGTTCTCTGCCGCCTATACCGCCGAGATCGTGCGCGGTGGTTTGCAAGCCATCCCGCGCGGGCAGTATGAGGCAGCGGCCAGTTTGGGCCTGGGTTACTGGAAGACGCAAAAACTCATCATCTTGCCGCAGGCCTTGGCCCATGTGGTGCCCGGCATCATGAACAATTTCATTGCGATTTTCAAAGACACATCCCTGGTGACCATCGTCAGCTTGTATGAGCTCTCAGGTGCCTTGGGCTTGGCTTTGAACGGTGACCCCTTGTGGCGACCGTTCAAAATCGAAGGCTACTTGTTCATCACCCTGATTTATTTCTTTTTTTGCTTCGCCATGTCCCGCTACAGCCTGTGGGTCGAAAAGCGCTTACAACGCAGCCAAGCACGCTGAACCCATGCCCCCAAGGAATTACCCATGAGCACCGATGCCATCATCACCTTCGAAAAAGTCAATAAATGGTTTGGTGATTTTCATGTCCTGCGCGACATCGATCTGGTGGTGCGCAAAGGCGAGCGCATTGTCATTTGCGGCCCGTCTGGCTCTGGCAAGTCCACCTTGATCCGGTGCGTCAACCGGCTCGAAGAGCACCAACAAGGCCGCATCGAGGTGGCAGGCATTGAGTTGGACCATGATTTGCGCGCCATTGACCAGGTGCGCAAACAAGTGGGCATGGTGTTCCAACAATTCAATTTATTCCCCCACCTGACGGTGTTGGAAAACCTCACCCTGGCCCCCATTCAAGTCAGCAAACTGGCCCCAGATGTTGCGGTGGAGCGGGCCATGCAACAACTGGAGCGGGTTCGCATTGCCGAGCAAGCCCACAAATACCCGCTTCAATTGTCTGGCGGGCAGCAACAACGGGTGGCCATTGCGCGGGCCCTGTGCCTGACACCGCAGGTGATGCTGTTTGACGAACCCACCTCGGCCCTGGACCCGGAAATGATCAAAGAGGTGTTGGATGTGATGGTGGAACTCGCCCACCAAGGCATCACGATGCTGTGCGTCACCCACGAAATGGGTTTTGCCAAGGCGGTGGCCGACCGCGTCATCTTCATGGACCATGGTCAAATCGTCGAACAAAATTCGCCGCAAGCGTTTTTCGATCATCCCCAACACGAGCGGACCAAAGACTTCTTGTCAAAAATCATTGGCCACTGAAATCCATTTGTTTTAGGTTTTCTTCCATGACTCACACCGTGCGAACCCAAGTGGCCATTGTGGGCGCAGGCCCTTCTGGCTTGTTGCTGGGGGCTTTGCTGCACAAGGCAGGCATCGACAACATCATTGTGGAGCGCCAAAGCGCTGACTACGTGCTGGGTCGCATCCGGGCTGGCATCTTGGAGCAAGTCACCTTGGATTTGCTGCACGAAGCGGGTGTGGGTGCGAATGTCGACCAAGCGGGCACCCCCCACCACGCGATTGAACTGGTCTTTCAAAACCAGCGCCATTCGATCGACATCACGGGCCTGACCGGCGGCAAATCTGTCACCGCCTACGGCCAAACCGAGGTCACGCGCGACTTGATGCATGCGCGCGCCGCCGCAGAATTGCCCACTTGGTACAGCGCCGAAGACGTGGCTGTGCATGACTTTGACGGCCCGCAACCCTATGTGCTGTGCCAGCACGAAGGGCAATCCAAACGCATCCAAGCCGACTTCATCGCAGGCTGCGATGGTTTTCATGGCGTGTGCCGCGCCAGTGTCCCGCCCGGCAGTTTGCAAGAATTTGAACGGGTCTATCCCTTTGGATGGCTGGGCATATTGGCCGATGTGCCACCGGTGTCACCGCACGCCATCGTCTATGCCAACAGCGCCGAAGGCTTTGCCTTGTGCAGCATGCGCAGCCTCACCCGCAGTCGCTATTACGTGCAATGCCCCCTGACCGACCAGGTGGACCAATGGAGCGATGAGCGTTTTTGGACGGCGCTGCGCCGGCGCTTGGACCCGGCCATGGCCGAGCAGGTCATCACCGGCCCATCGATTGAGAAAAGCATTGCGCCCCTGCGCAGTTATGTGGCCGAACCCATGCGCTTTGGCCGCATGTTCTTGGCCGGTGATGCGTCGCACATCGTGCCACCCACCGGCGCCAAGGGCTTGAATCTCGCCGCCTCGGATGTCAAATACCTGAGTGCCGCATTGATCGAACACTATGCCGAGCGCAGCGATGCTGGCATTGATGCTTACTCCGAGCGCTGCTTGGCCCGCATTTGGCGTGCCGAGCGTTTTTCATGGTGGCTCACCAACCTGATGCACCGCTTCCCCGACAACGGTGCCTTTGGTCAAAAAATGCAAGATGCCGAGCTCAACTACCTGGTCCACAGCAAAGCCGCTTCCACCGCATTGGCCGAAAACTATGTCGGCCTGCCCTTGGACTTTGCCACACGCTGACGCATGCCCCCCACCTCGCTCAAAGCGGCCGGCTTGCTGCCCACCCCAAGGACGCATAAGGTCTTGCGCGGCGTGCGCGTGCTCAGCTTGGCCTTGAACCTGCCCGGCCCCGCAGCACTCATGCGCTTGCAGGCCATGGGTGCCCATTGCACCAAACTGGAGCCGCCTTCCCCCGCCGGGTCTGAACCAGCTGCACCCGGGGACCCGATGGCCCAATACCGGCCCGAGGCCTACCAAACCATGCACCAAGGCGTGAAAGTGGTGCAAGCCGACCTCAAGTCGCCACAAGGCCAAGCGGTGTTGAAGCGTTTGCTGCGCAACACCGATGTGCTGATCACCTCATTTCGGCCCTCGGCCCTGAACAAACTCGGCTTGGCTTGGCCTGTGTTGCACAAGGACCACCCCCAACTGTGTTGCGTGGCCATTGTGGGCGCGCCCGGGGTGCGGGCCGAAGAGCCCGGGCACGACCTCACGTATGTGGCCGAACAAGGCCTGGTCGATGGCTTGCAATTGCCCGCCAGCTTGTTTGCCGACATGGGAGGCTCGCTGATGACCACCGAAGCGGTTTTGCAAGCCTTGTTGCTGCGCGCCCAGCCCGGGCGCGAGCAAGGCAAAGGGGTGCTGATGGAAGTGGCCCTGAGCGAGGCCGCCGCCTACCTGGCTTTGCCCCGCCATTGGGGCTTGACCACCCCCAAGGGTGCGGTGGGCGGTGCCCATGCGGGCTATCAAATTTATCCCTGCAAAGATGGTCGGGTGGCGGTGGCCGCCTTGGAGCCGCATTTCGCCCAGCGTTTGCTGGCAGCAGCGGGTGTGGCACCCATCTCAGCCCAAACGCCGCTCACCCGCAAAGCGCATGCCGCCGTGGCGCAGTTTTTGGCCACACAAACGCGGCGGCAACTCGATCGCTTGGCGGTTGCCAAAGACATTCCCCTGCACACCCTGCCGCGCTGACAGCCAAGCGGTGATCAGCGCAAACCCCGCAATGGGTGGGCATGATCGGGCCACGGCGAAACAAAAAATGCAGCCACTTCTTCGGCATGGACCTCGGCAACCCGGGCGGGCTTCCAGCGCGGCTGCTTGTCTTTATCGACCGCCAGCGCACGAATGCCCTCCACCGTTTCACTGTCGGCCATCGGGCGAGCGTGAAAACAATGGCGGACCATGTTGCGCTCCATGCGCAAATCATCGGCCAGGCCCATGCCTCGGGCCAGGCGAATTTGTTGGAGCACCACGCACAGCATCAAAGCCGATCGGTGCTGCAATACATCCAAGGTGGCTTGCGCCCAGGCCGCTTGGGCTTGCGGCCCTGTGGCCAACTCCCCCAATGCGTCCAGCATTTGGCCCACCGACGGCATTGCAAAAATGCGCTGCATGTCCGGGTGCAGCCATGCCGGTGCAGCGGGTGCTGAGGTATCGACCTGAGCGCGCAACCATTCCAGTGCAGCGGGGCCATCGCGCCAGGTTTGCTGGCCCAAACCCTCCCACAAAGCGGGCAATCGATGGCTGGCCGTTTGACCATCGGCCAAACCCACGGCCACCGCCTCTGCCCCACCCAGCACTTGTCCGGTCAAGCCCAAAAATTCGCCGCAAGAACCCGCCAATCGGCTGAGGAAGTAACCGCCGCCCACATCGGGAAACAGTCCAATGTGGGTCTCGGGCATGGCCATTTGGGTGCGCTCGGTCACCAAGCGAAAAGCCGCGCCCTGGGACAAGCCCATACCGCCGCCCATGACGATGCCATCCATGAAGGCCATATAGGGCTTGGGATAGGTGTGGATCAAATGGTTGAGGGAGTACTCCTCGGTGAAGAAGTCCTCCAAGGCCGGGTTGCCTGCCAAGGCCGCTTGGTGGAAAAACCGAATATCCCCGCCCGCACAAAAGTGACCAAAAACACCTTCTTTGTGGCTGCCCCGAATGGCCACGGCCCAGACCTGGGGATCGTCCCGCCAGGCCAATAAGCAAGCCGTGAGGTCTCGCACCATGGCCAAGGACAAAGCGTTCAAGGCTTTGGGCCGGTTCAAGGTGATGAAGCCAATGTGGGATTTGACCTCGGTTAACACGTCAGACATGGGCTTTTCCTTTCAAGCTGCGGGCGCAGATGGCTTGCGTTCGCGCCAAGCCAGCCCTTGGTGGGCACACATAGCCAATAAAACCAAGCCGCCGCCCAACAGGACCGAGCGCGAAGGGGCTTCGCCAGCACCCAACCAAGCCAAGAAAATGCCAAACACCACTTCGAGCAAAGCCAACAAAGACACCTCGGGGGCTTGCAGCACTTTGGCACAAGCCACCGACAGCAAACAAGGAATGGCCAATTGCACCAGGCCCAACAGGGCCAACCAGGCGACATCACTGGCCTGGGCTTGCAAGGGCAAGGACAGGGGCAAGGTGACCAAACACGACAAGATGGCACCGATCAACACACCCGGGGCCAAATCGACCGACAAGCCCCGCACCTGTGCGCGCTGCACCACCGTCCAATTGATGGCAGCGGCCAAAGGCACACACAAGGCCACCACAAATCCCAACCAACCCTGGGTGGCCACTTCTGCACCAAACATCCAGGCAATGCCCAATGCAGCCAGGGCAATCGCCCCAGCGGTGCGCGCATCGATGCGCTGGCCCAACACCATGCGGGCAACCAAGGCGGTGAAAAAAGGGCCCAAGGCCATGGTGATCAAGACATTGGCCACCGTGGTCATGGTCAGGGCCAGCATGAAGGCGGTGAACATGACCGACCAACACACGCCCGACAACCACAAGGAAGCACCCCCTTGTCGCATATGGGTGAACACATGCCGCCCTTGGGTGAGGGGCAACAACACCAGCAAAGAAATCACGGTGAACAGGCTGCGCCAGAACGTGATTTCAAAACTTTGCGCGCTGTGCAGCTGCCGCGTGACCACCCCAGCGATCGACCACATGGCCGCATTGGCAACCATCAGCCCAACGGCTTGACCATGGCTGAGCCGGTCCAGCATGCTCAGGCCCCCGTGCGGCTGGCGCGCTTGCGGTCATGCTCCTTGAGGTGGCGCTTGCGCAAACGGATGCTTTTGGGGGTGATTTCCACCAGCTCGTCATCCTCGATGAACTCGACCGCGTACTCCAAAGTCAGCTCAATCGGGGGAGTGATCTTGATGGCATCTTCTTTGCCGGAAACCCGGAAGTTGGTCAATTGCTTTTGTCGCACGGCATTGACGATCAAATCGTTGTCGCGGCTGTGGATGCCCACGATCATGCCCTCGTACACCGGGTCACCATGGCGCACAAACATGCGGCCACGGTCGTCGAGCTTGCCCAGGGCATAGGTGACGATTTCGCCGTCGTCCATGCTGATGAGCACACCGTTTTTACGGCTGGCAATTTCGCCCCGGTAGGCCTCGTAACCATCAAAGATATTACTGGCCAAACCGGTGCCACGGGTGAGGTTCAAAAACTCGTTTTGAAAGCCAATCAGGCCACGCGCAGGGATGCGGTATTCCAAGCGCACGCGGCCACGGCCATCGGGCTCCATGTTGACCAATTCGGCCTTGCGCTCGCCCAAGGCCTGCATCACGCCACCTTGGTGGCCTTCTTCAATGTCCACCGTCAACATTTCGATCGGCTCATGGCGCTCGCCATTGACCTCTTTGTAAACCACCCTGGGCTTGGACACCGCCAACTCATAGCCCTCGCGGCGCATGTTTTCCAACAAAATGGTCAGGTGCAATTCACCGCGGCCCGACACTTCGTAAATACCGTCTTCGTCGGTGTCTTGCACCCGCAAGGCCACGTTGGCTTGCAGCTCTTTATCCAAGCGGTCGCGCAATTGGCGGCTGGTGACGAACTTGCCTTCGCGACCGGCCAATGGCGAGTTGTTGACACAAAAATTCATGGTCAAGGTGGGCTCATCGATTTTGAGCATGGGCAATGGGGCAGGCGACTGCGGATCGGTCAAGGTCACCCCAATGTTGACCTGCTCAATGCCGTTGACCAACACAATGTCGCCGGGTCCAGCTTCGGTGGCTTGCACCCGCTCCAAGCCTTCAAACTTCAGCACTTGCAGCAATTTGGCCTTGCCCAATGAGCGGTCTGGCCCTTGCATGACCAATACCTCTTGGTTGGGGCGAATGGTGCCGGCATTGATGCGGCCCACGCCAATACGGCCCACATAGCTGGAATAGTCCAATGAGCTGATTTGCAATTGCAGCGGTGCATTGGGGTCGCCCGCATGGGCGGGCACGTGGGTCAACACGGTGTCAAACAAGGGGGCCAAATCGGCACCCCACTGCTCACCGGGCGTGCCTTCGTTCATGCTGGCCCAGCCATTGAGGCCAGAGGCATAAACCACCGGAAAGTCCAACTGGTCTTCGGTGGCCCCCAATTTGTCAAACAAATCAAAAGCGGCATTGATCACGTAATCGGGCCGCGAACCCGGGCGGTCCACTTTATTGACCACCACAATCGGCTTCAAGCCCAAGGCCAAGGCTTTTTTGGTCACAAAGCGGGTTTGCGGCATGGGGCCTTCGACCGCATCAATCAGCAGCACCACCCCATCGACCATCGACAAGGCGCGCTCGACCTCGCCACCGAAGTCGGCGTGGCCGGGTGTGTCAACGATGTTGATGTGGGTGCCTTTCCAGCTGACCGCACAGTTTTTGGCCAAGATGGTGATGCCCCGCTCTTTTTCCAAGTCGTTGTTGTCCATCACCCGTTCGGTGACTTTTTCATTGGCCCGAAAGGTGCCAGATTGGCGCAGCAATTGATCGACCAAGGTGGTCTTGCCGTGGTCCACGTGGGCAATGATGGCAATGTTGCGGATTTGTTGGGTCATGCAGGTTTCTCCATTAGGGATTTGATTTCCAGCGGGCTGAGCAAGCGCGTCGGTATGAGTTCGCCAGCCTTCACATGGGCCGTGCCCAGCAAGGCGTGGGGTTGTTGTCCGTAGACGGCCACGTGTTCGCAATCGGTCCAATCACCTCGGCGGCGCAAGCCGCTGAGAAAACGGCCGGATTCATCGGGCGATAAGCGGATGGGATGGTGGCCATGCAACAAGGCATCCACCGGTCGCAGCTGGGCCTGGCGCTGGCCTTCGTCCATGGCCTCCAGTTGTTCAACGCTGACACAGTCGGCCGCTTCGAAAGGCCCGCTGCGGATGCGGCGCAAGGCGATCAAATGCGCGCCGCAAGCCAAGGCCGCGCCTATGTCTTCGGCCAAGGTGCGGATGTAAGTCCCTTTGCTGCAGGTCACCACCATGCGCACACAGCGGTGGCCAAGGTGGCTTTGGACCTCTTCCAAGCTCAACGAGCGGATGACCACCGTGCGCGCGGAACGCTCCACCTGTATGCCTTGTCTGGCGTATTCGTACAAGGCTTTGCCGTCTTTTTTCAGCGCACTGTGCATGGGCGGCGTTTGTGCCATGGTGCCGGTGAAGGCCAAGGCCACGCAGCGCAAATCTGCGGACTGGAATGTGGCCTCTTTTTCCACCAAGAGATCACCTTCCGCATCGCCCGTGGTCGTGGTTTGGCCCATCAAGGCCAGTGCTTCATAGGTTTTGTCGGCATCCAAATGAATTTGGGAGAATTTGGTGGCGGCCCCAAAACACAAGGGCAACACCCCGCTGGCCAAGGGGTCCAGGGTTCCGGTGTGGCCGGCTTTTTCGGCGCGCAGAAGGTATTTGGCTTTTTGCAAGGCGTTGTTGCTCGACAAGCCCAACGGCTTGTCCAACAGCAGCAGCCCATGCACAGGGCGCCGCTGCACCCTGGTGCGTGGCGCGTTCATGGTCAGTCCTCTTTGACGCGTGAGGAAACGGCTTTGGCGATCAAGGCATTCATATCGGCCGCTTTTTCGGTGGTGCGGTCATACACAAAATGCAAAGTCGGCACGGTGTGGATGTGCAGCCGCTTGAACAAACCACTGCGCAAAAAACCGGCGGCCTGGTTCAGGCCCTCGGTGGCCATCACCGCATCGCCCCCCAAACAACTGAAAAACACCTTGGCATGGGCATAGTCTGGCGTGACTTCCACCGCATTGATGGTCACCAAACCCACCCGGGGGTCTTTGAGTTCACGGGCGATCAAGGCCGACAGATCGCGCTGGATCTGGTCGGCCACCCGAAAACCTCGGTGGGGCAATGATGACTTTTTGGTGGCCAAAGGTTCAAAGCAAAATGGGTTTTGACAACACAGGGCTTAAAGTACGCGGGCCACTTCTTTGATTTCGAAGAACTCGAGCTGATCGCCTTTGGAAATATCGTTGTAACCCTTGATGTTCAAACCGCACTCGAAGCCTTCTTTGACTTCGCGTGCATCGTCTTTGAAGCGTTTGAGGCTGTCCAACTCGCCGGTGAAGATGACCACGTTGTCGCGCAGCAAACGCAAGCGCGCATTGCGCCGTACCAGACCGGAGGTGACCATGCAACCCGCGATCGAGCCAATTTTGCTGACCTTGAAGACCTCGCGGATCTCGGCCGTGCCCAAGATTTCTTCCTTCTTATCGGGTGTCAACATGCCCGACATGGCCGCTTTGAGGTCGTCGACCGCGTCATAAATGATGTTGTAGTAACGGATGTCAACGCCATTGCCTTCGGCCACTTTGCGGGCACCGGCATCGGCCCGGGTGTTGAAACCAATCACCACCGCTTTGGAAGCCACAGCCAAGTTGATGTCGCTCTCGCTGATGCCACCCACGGCGGCATACACCAATTGAACCTTGACCTCGTCGGTCGACAGCTTGAGCAAGGACGAGGACAAAGCCTCCAAAGAACCCTGGACATCGGCCTTGACAATGATGGGCAGCATCTTGACATCGCCTGCCGCCATGTCGGTGAACATGTTCTCCAGCTTGGCCGCTTGTTGCTTGGCCAACTTGGTGTTGCGGAACTTGCCAGCGCGGTAAGTGGCGATTTCGCGGGCATGGCGCTCATCGGCCGTGACCATGAATTCATCGCCCGCTTGGGGCACCTCGGTGAGGCCTTGAATTTCCGCGGGGATGGAGGGGCCCGCCGATTTGATGGGCTTGCCGTTTTCGTCCAGCATGGCGCGCACGCGGCCAAAGGTTTGACCGGCCAAGACCACATCGCCCACATTCAAGGTGCCCGACTGCACCAAGATGGTGGCCACAGGTCCACGCCCCTTGTCCAATTTGGCCTCGATCACCAGGCCTTTGGCCATGGCTTGTATCGGTGCTTTGAGCTCCAACACCTCGGCTTGCAACAACACCTGTTCCAGCAGTTGGTCGATGCCGTCGCCTGTTTTGGCCGACACCGGCACAAAGGGCGAATCGCCACCAAACTCCTCGGGCACCACCTCTTCGCTGACCAACTCGCCTTTCACGCGATCGGGGTTGGCATCGGGCTTGTCCATTTTGTTCAAGGCCACCACGATGGGCACACCCGCCGCTTTGGCATGCTTGATGGCCTCGCGCGTTTGGGGCATGACACCGTCGTCGGCGGCCACCACCAAAATCACAATGTCGGTGGCTTGGGCACCGCGGGCACGCATGGCGGTGAAGGCCTCGTGGCCGGGGGTGTCCAGGAATGAAATCATGCCGCGCGGGGTTTCCACGTGGTAGGCACCGATGTGCTGGGTGATGCCACCGGCTTCACCAGCGGCCACCCGGGTTTGGCGAATCCGATCGAGCAGCGATGTTTTGCCGTGATCGACGTGGCCCATGACGGTGACCACTGGGGCACGCGGCATGGCTTCGGCATGGGTGGCCAAATCTTCTTCATCGGTGAAGGCCTCGGGATCGTCCAAGGCGGCAACGATGGCTTTGTGACCCATCTCTTCCACCACGATCATGGCAGTGTCTTGGTCCAGCGGCTGGTTGATCGTGACCATCTGACCGAGCTTCATCAATTGCTTGATGACCTCAGAGGCCTTGATCGCCATTTTGTGGGCCAACTCGGCCACGGTGATGGTCTCGGGCACATGGACCTCGATGACCCGTTGCTCCACCGGTGCGCTGACCTGGGGTTGGTCGTCGCGATCGCGATCACGGTTGCGCGCACGCGGACCGCCACGCCAACTGTTGCGACCCACCCCGGTGTTGGTGTCGCCACGGGTTTTGATCTCTTTTTTCTTGCTTTGGTCATCGGCCCAGCTGGAAGACAGCTTGGCGCTTTTGAGTTCCTTTTGGCCCTCTTTGGGCGCGGCATCGGTACCGGCGGGTTTGGCGGGTGCGGCTTTGACCGTGCCCACCGCTGGTTTGTGCAAGGTGCCTTTTTTGACACCGGCGGTTTCTGCCGCCTTGGGCTCTTCCGGCTTTTTGGCCACCAACACGCGCTTGGGCGCATTCATCATGGAGCGAATGGCTTCGGCTTCGGCCAGTGCCTTGCGGCGACGCTCATCGCTGGCCTTGCTGGCCTCCAAGTCGGTTTGGGCTTTTTGCTCTGCCAACTCGGCCGCCGTCAAAGCAGCTGGCTGGGCTGCGGGAGCTGCCTCGGCGGGGGCCTCGGCCTGTGGTTCAGCCGCTGACTCTTCAGCCTGCTTGGCGGCCAAGGCCTTGGCTTGGGCGGCCTCGCGTTTGGCCAAAATTTCGGCCTCTTGTCGGCGAATCAACTCGGCTTGGCGCTGGGCCTCGGCTTCACGGCGTTTGAGTTCGGCCTCATCGATGACAGGCGCAGGTGCCGCCACGGGTGCAGGGGCAGGCGCTACTGTGGCAGCAGGTGCGGGTTCCAATGCCTCGGGGCCATCGTCGCGCTTGATGAAAGTGCGCTTTTTGCGCACCTCGACTTGAATGGTGCGGGCCTTGCCAGTGGCATCGGCTTGCTTGATTTCGCTGGTGGATTTTTTGACCAATGTGATCTTTTTGCGCTCGGCAGGTTCGCTGCCGTGGCTGGCCTTGAGGTAATTCAACAGTTTTTGTTTGTCACCCTCGGACAAATCGTCGTTGGGTGAAGATTTTTCAACCCCTGCCAAGCGCAATTGCTCGACCAAGGTGGAGGTGGATTTTTTGAGCTCTTTGGCAAACTCTGCAACCGTCGTACTGGACATTTGTGGTATTCCTCTCCATGACCATTACTCTTGACCTGCGAACCAATGTTCGCGTGCCTTCAGGATCAGGGCCTTGGCCTCCTCCTCGGGTTGGCCGGTGATGGCGGTCAGCTCATCCACGGCCAGGTCTGCCAATTCATCGCGGGTGTTGATGCCGTTTTCTGCCAAAGTGGCAATCAAATCGGCATCCAGCCCTTCGAGGTCGCGCAGATCTTGCGAAACCTCTTCAATGCTTTCTTCACGGGCAATTTCCATGGTCAACAACATATCTTTGGCCCGCGATCTCAACTCATTGACAGTGTCTTCATCGAAACCTTCAATTTCCAGCATTTCTTGCAGCGGCACATAGGCCACTTCTTCCAAGCTGGTGAAGCCCTCGGCGATCAAGATGTCGGCGATTTCTTGGTCGACATCGAGTTTTTCCATGAACAAGGTGCGCAGGTAATCGGTTTCGTTGGCTTGTTTTTGGGCCGACTCATTGGCATCCATGATGTTGATCTTCCAACCCGTCAGGTCAGAGGCCAAGCGAACGTTTTGTCCGCCGCGGCCAATCGCGATGGCCAGGTTTTCTTCGTCGACCACCACGTCCATGGCATGCTTTTCTTCGTCCACCACGATGGAGCTGACGTTGGCTGGGGCCAAAGCACCAATCACAAACTGCGCTGGGTCTTCGCTCCACAACACGATGTCGACACGCTCACCGGCCAACTCGTTGGTGACGGCATTGACGCGGGTGCCGCGCACGCCCACGCAGGTGCCAATCGGGTCAACCCTTTTGTCGTGCGACAACACGGCGATCTTGGCGCGTGAGCCCGAATCGCGGGCGCAGGATTTGATTTCCAACAGGCCTTGCTCGATCTCGGGCACCTCTTGGCGAAACAACTCCATCATGAACTCGGGGGCAGAGCGCGACAAGATGATCGGGGCACCGCGCAAAGTCAGGTCCACCTCCATGATCATGGCCCGCACGCGATCGCCATTGCGCAAGTTTTCTTTGGCAATCATCTCGCTGCGGCGCAAACGGCCTTCGACCCGGCCGCTTTCGACAATGATGTCGCCCTTGTCCATGCGCTTGACCGTGCCGACAAAAATTTTGTCGCCACGCGACAAGAAGTCATTGAGCAGCATTTCGCGCTCGGCATCGCGGATGTTTTGCAAGATCACTTGCTTGGCCGCCATGGCACCGATGCGGCCAATCGGCACCGACTCCACGCCTTCCTCGATGTACTCACCGACTTCCACATCCGAGACGCGGTCCGTCGCATCCATCAAGAGCTCTTCGGCATCTGGGTTTTGCAACCCGGCATCGTCGGGCACCACCAACCAGCGGCGGAAGGTTTCGTAATCGCCCGAATCACGGTCGACGGCAACGCGGATGTCCACATCGCCTTGGAACAATTTCTTGGTGGCTTGGGCCAAGGCCAATTCGACCGCCCCAAACACCACATCTCGCTCGACATTTTTCTCGCGCGAGATGGCATCTACCAACATCAACATTTCGCGGTTCATGGTCTCTGACTCCTATCGTGCTCAAACTGAACGGGCCTGTCGGCCCTTGAAATCAACTATCGGCGCCAGGCGTGCCTCGCGCAACTCATCCAATGCAAAACCCAAAACCTGTGCCGCAGGCAAAGCCCTTTTGGGACTCACCCTTTGGCCTGGCTTGGTGGGCAACTCGTCGCGCCACACAATTTGCCAATGCCCCGGCTGTTCTGCTTTTTCAAGCAAACCACGGAATTTTTTCCGCAAGGCCGACACCTGATTGCCGGCCGCTGCTCCGATGGGGGCTTTCAAAGTGACATCAATCACCTCACCCACAAAACGCTCAAAGTCCGCCTGGTGGCGCAACGGCCGGTCAATCCCGGGCGATGAAACCTCCAAACGGCGGTACTCCACTTCCTCCGCCTCCAGCACAAAGTGCAATTGGCGGGTGACTTTTTCGCAGTCTTCAACCGTCACAAACACCGGCTCTTGGCCAGCGGACCAGGGATGGTCAATGGTGATGCGCAGCAAACCTCCGGCCGAGCGTTCCAGCTCCACCAGGTCGTAACCCAATCCGGTCACGGTTTTCACCACTGTTTCTTGCAAGGCCACTGACTCTGACACCCCAAAACCAAAAGCGATCGGCCAAAAAAAACGGGCGGTTGGTATCCGCCCGGTTGGTCGTCAAGTCAAGATTATAGCCGCTAAATCTTTGATTTCAATCGCTTTATAAGCCCGTCTTTACCGGGGTCGAGGCCTGCACCAGGGTTTGGGTGTAGCTGTGACGGGGTTGGTTCAGCACCGATAAGGCGGGGCCCGCCTCCACCACCTGCCCTTGTTTCATCACCAAAACCTGGTGGGCCATGGCCTGGATGACTTGCATATCGTGGGTGATCAGCACGTAGCTCAAACCGCGTTGTGCCTGCAAACGCTGCAGCAATTCGAGCAATTGCTTTTGGATCGACACATCCAGGGCACTGGTGGGCTCATCGAGCACCAGCAGGCGGGGTTGCAAAATCAGTGCCCGTGCCACCGCAATGCGCTGCCTTTGGCCGCCCGAAAACTCATGGGGATAACGTTGCAACAGGCCGGGAAAATCAGCCTCGGTCATGCCCACTTCGGACAAGGCCTGCCTCACCCGGGCCTGCCGCTGCTGGGCGGGCAACTGGGGTTCATGCACCTGCAAACCCTCGCCCACCACATCTTCCAGGGTCATGCGGGGCGACAGGGATGAAAAAGGGTCTTGAAAAACCACCTGCACCATGCGCCTGAGGTTCAAGTCGGCTCGGTGCTGGTGCTGCCAACTTTGGCCCATGAGTTGCAACTGGCCTTCGAACGGCAACAGGCCCAACATGGCCAGCGCCAACGTGGACTTGCCAGAACCAGACTCCCCCAGAACACCCAAGGTTTCGCCCTGGCGCAGTTCGAAACTCGCCGATTCAACGGCCACAAAGGAGCCGGAGGAAAACCAGCCCCGCCAACCCGAACGCTTGGTGCGGTAACTGACCCGCACACCTTGGACCTGGGCCACCAAGGGTGCATCCGAGGCCACCTCGGCCAATTGCCGCTGGGGGCGGCTGTCCACCAATTTGCGCGTATAAGCATGGACCGGCCGGTTGAGAACTTGCTGAACCGGGCCTTGTTCCACCACATGCCCATGCTCCATCACGGCCACCCGATCGGCAAACCGCTCCACCAAATTCAAATCATGGGTGATCATCAAAATGGCCGCGCCGGTTTCGCGTTGCAAGGTATCGAGCAGGTCCAAGATTTGCCCCCGCATCGACACATCCAGCGCGGTGGTGGGTTCGTCGGCCAACAACAATTTGGGCTTGCAGGCCAAGGCCATGGCAATCATCGCGCGCTGGCGCTGCCCACCCGAGAGCTGATGCGGGTAGGAGCCCATGAAGCGCTCCACCGGCGTTAAACCGGTTTGTCGCAGCATGTCGGCGCAGCGCTGCCATGCGTCTTGGCGCGAGACGGCCATTTTGAGCAAAAAAACCTCGGCCAATTGATCGCCGATGGTGAACAAGGGGTTGAGCGCTGTCATCGGCTCTTGAAACACCATGGCAATGTGCTGGCCACGGACTTGCTGCATGCGGGCATCGCTGGCCTGCATCAGGTCTTCACCGTCAAACCAGCATTGCCCGCTCAACTGGGCCGAACCCAATAAGCGCAACACACCCAAGGCCGTCACCGTTTTGCCCGAACCCGACTCGCCCACCAAGGCCACTCTCTCGCCCGCGGCCACATCCAAATCAATCCCATGCACCACTTCGGTGCCGCCAAAAGCCACCCGCCATTGGCGAAGCGACAGCAATGCGGGGGGCTGGGCACTCATTGGTCGGCCTTTCGCGGGTCCAAGGCATCGCGCAAAGCGTCTCCCATGAAGGTCAACAGCAACAAGGTGACAACCAACACCATGAAGGTACTCAGAGAAATCCACCAGGCATCGATATTGGTCTTGCCCTGGGCCAACAACTCACCCAAGCTGGGTGTGCCCGGGGGCACCCCCAGACCCAAGAAATCCAGACTGGTCAAAGCCAAAATCGCCGCGCTCATGCGAAACGGCAAAAAGGTGACCACCGGGGTCAAACTGTTGGGCAGCACATGGCGGCGGATGATGGCCCATGGCCCCAGCCCCAGGGCTTTTGCGGCTCGCACGTAATCGAGTTGGCGGTTGCGCAAAAACTCAGCCCGCACATAGTCACTCAGGCCCATCCAACCAAACAGGCTGAGCAAGATCAACAACAGACCGACGCTGGGGTCAAACACAGCGGCAAAAATGATCAGCAGGTAAAGCTCGGGCATGGCCGACCATATTTCAATGAATCGCTGAAAGGCCAAATCCGTCTTGCCACCAAAAAAGCCTTGCACGGCCCCCGTGAACACGCCCAGCACGGTGCCAATCACCGTCAAAGCCAAGGCAAACAACACCGAGACCCTGAAGCCATAAATCAGGCGGGCCAGCACATCGCGGCCGCGGTCATCGGTGCCCAACCAGTTGTCCGCCGAAGGGCCGCTGGGATTGGGCTCCTTGGCAAAGTAGTTCAAGGTGCTGTGGTGATAGGGATTGAGGGGGTAAATGGCCCAATTGCCGGGTTTGGCAAACTGGGCTTGGATGTAGGGGTCCAAGAAATCAGTGGGGGTTTCAAAATCGCCACCGAAAGCCGTTTCGGGCAGGTTTTGCACCAAGGGGACGTACCAGCGTCCCTCATAGCGGGCCAGCAAGGGCTTGTCGTTGGACACCAACTCGGCCGCCAAACTCAACACCGTCAGGGCGACAAACAACAGCAAACTCCAATAGCCCAGGCGGTTGCGCTTGAAGCGCGTCCAGGCCCGTTTGGCCGGTGTGGGGGAAGCCTGCCAATCGCGGCTGTGTTCAGTCGAATTTGACACGCGGATCCACCCACACATAACAAAGATCACTGATGAGTTTGGTGACCAAACCGATCAAGGTGAACAAATACAAAGTGCCCAATACCACCGGGTAATCGCGCCGCATCACGCTCTCGTAGCTGAGCAAACCCAAACCATCGAGCGAAAACAAGGTCTCGATCAGCAAAGAGCCGGTGAAAAATGCACCGATGAATGCCGCGGGAAAGCCGGTGACCAAGGGGATCAAGGCATTGCGCATGACATGTTTCCACAGCACACGCCCTTCACTCAAACCCTTGGCGCGCGCGGTCAACACATATTGCTTGCGGATCTCTTCCAAAAAAGCATTTTTGGTGAGCATGGTGGTCACGGCAAAAGCCCCCAGCACGCTGGCGGTGATGGGCAGTGCGATGTGCCACAGGTAGTCCACCACTTTGGCCCCCCAAGACAATTCCGCCCAATTGCCAGAGGTCAGGCCACGCAATGGGAACCATTGCAACTGCCCGCCGAAAATCACCAACAGGGCCACGCCCAACACAAAGCCGGGGATGGCGTAACCGGTGAGCACCAGCAAGCTGGTCAAGGTGTCAAAGCGCGAACCCGCGCGAACCGCCTTGGCAATGCCCAAGGGAACCGATATCAGGTAACTGAGGAAAAACGTCCACAAACCCAAGCTGATGGAAACCGGCAATTTTTCTTTGACCAATTCCCACACCGATTTGGGATGGAAAAAACTTTTGCCCAAATCAAAGCGGGCAAATTGGCCCAGCATTTGCCAAAAGCGCTCCATGGGTGGCTTGTCAAACCCATAAAGCTGCTTGATCTCTTCGATGCGCGCCGCATCCACGCCTTGTCGCCCCCGGTAGCCCGCACCGCTTTGGGTGGCCCCTTCACCGCCGCTGTCGCGGCCTTGGAGTTGCGAGACCATTTGCTCCACCGGCCCACCGGGCACGAACTGAATGACCGCAAAAGTCACCAACAACACACCGAACAAGGTGGGGATCATCAGCAACAAGCGCTTCAATATATAGGACAACATGTCAGCGCACCCCCTTGCCTTGGGCCCGGTTGTCTGCATGGGCCCACCAGGTGGAGCTGATCCAGTTTTCGGGTTGGTAATAGCGCGGCGTGACAGCGGGTTGCTCAAACCGCCCTGCCCGCCAAGCCACCCGGTGCACACCGCCATACCAATGGGGCACGCTGTAGTGCCCATGCCGCAACACGCGGTCCAAAGCCCGCAATGCGTCGGTCAGTTCAGGCCGGGTTTGGGCCGTGATCACCCGGTCGAGCAAAGCATCGACCGCACTGTCTTTGATCCCCAAGACATTGCCCGAGCCTTCGGTATCGGCCGCTTTGGAGCCAAAGCGCTCCACCAACTCGGTCCCTGGCGACTCGCTGCCCACATAGCGCGAGCTGATGATTTCAAAATCAAACACATCCATGCGTTTTTGCAAGATCGCGAAATCAATCACTTTGTAGTTGACGCTGAAGCCGAGCTTTTCCAGGTTTTTGGCAAACGGCGTGACCACCCGCCCCATGCTGCCCGAGTTGTCCAAAAACTCCAAAGTGAAGGCTTGGCCTTGGGCATTGCGCAAAGCGCCATCGCGGTAGGTCCAACCAGCGGCCTGCAACAGTTGCTTGGCTTGGCGCAAGTTGTCTCTCAGGGTTTTGCCAGATGCCGGGTCCAAGGAGGTCACCGGTGGCAAGGGGACGGGTTGATCGAACACAGCGGGGTCGAGTTGCCGGCGCAAGGGTTCGAGCAAGGCCAACTCGCGCTCGCCGGGCAAGCCCTTGGCTTCGAAATCACTGCCCACAAAATACCCCCGCACGCGGGTGTAAGCGTTGTAGAACAGTTGGCGGTTCATCCACTCGTAGTCCATTGCCAGCGCAATGGCTTGCCGAACCCGCACATCCTTGAATTTGGCCAAGCGGGTGTTGAACAAAAAGCCTTGAAAGTCCCCTGCATTGCCATGCTGGAGTTCGCGTTTGATCAAACGCCCACTGTCAAACGCCTTGCCGGTGTAGGCACGGGCCCATTCGCGGGCCACAAAGGCTTGGATGTAATCGAATTCACCCGCCTTGAAAGCCTCCAGCTGGGCCGTGCTGTCTTTGTACAAACGGTAGGTGATGCGGTCAAAGTTGTACATGCCTTTGCGCACATTGATGTCTTGCGCCCAATAGCGGGGGTCGCGCTGGTAGTGCACATCACGGCCAAAATCCACCGAGCCAATGGTGTAGGGGCCAGAGCCGATGGGCGTATCGGTGATGATTTTGTCCAGCGGCTTGCCCTCGCCCCATCGGTGGCTGAACACCGGCATGCCGCCCACGATCAGCGGCAATTCTGGGTTGACCCGCTTGAAATCAAACCGCACCAAGCGATCCCCCAACACCGAAACCGATTTGACCTCGGCAAAAAAAGTGCGGTACTGGGGTGCTGCCGCACGGCTGGTGAGTTGCTCAAAAGAGTGCTTCACATCCAAGGCCAAGACCGGGTCGCCGTTGTGGAAGCGGGCTTGAGGCCGCAAGCGAAAAGTGACCGACAAGCGATCGGGGGCCACGCTCACATCTTCGGCCAGCAAACCATAGGCGGTGGTGGGCTCGTCCATGGTCCCGGTCAACAAGCTTTCAAACAACAAGCTGCTCAAAGCGGGCGGTGGGGTGCCCTTGAGGGTAAAGGGGTTGTACTTGTCAAAATTAGATCCCCGGGTGGGCGCAACCATGGCAATGCTGCCGCCCTTGGGTGCGGCCGGATTCACATATTCAAAGTGGCTGAAATCCGCCGGGTATTTGATGTCGCCAAATTGGGCGTAGGCATGCGCGGCCCACAGGGGGGAACCCGACAAGCCCAGACACAAAATCAAAAACCACCGCATGCGACAATTCTGCAAGATTTTTAATGGAGATGCGCGCCATGTCGCAAATAAAAGGGTTTCTCACCGGGAAAAAATTGCTAATCACCGGGGTGCTTTCCAACCGATCCATTGCCTACGGCATCGCCCGCGCTTGCCACCAACAAGGGGCAGACATCGCCTTGAGTTATGTGGGAGAACGCTTCAAAGACAGAACCGCCGACTTTGCCAAAGAGTTTGGCAGCGACTTGATTTTCGATTGCGATGTGGGCAGCGACGAGCAAATCGATCGCCTGATCAAAGACCTGAGCGTGCATTGGCCACGCTTTGACGGATTGGTGCATGCCATTGGGTTTGCACCGCGCGAAGCCATCGCCGGCGACTTTTTGGATGGCCTCAGCCGCGAGGCTTTTCGGGTGGCGCACGACATCAGCGCCTACAGCTTCCCCGCATTGGCCAAAGCGGCCCTGCCCCACCTCAACGACAACGCCTCTTTGCTCACGCTGAGCTACCTGGGTGCCTTGCGCACCGTGCCCAACTACAACACCATGGGCTTGGCCAAAGCCTCGCTGGAGGCCAGTGTCCGGTACTTGGCCGAATCCTTGGGCAGCCAAGGCCGGGGCTTGCGGGCCAATGGCATCAGTGCAGGCCCCATCAAAACCTTGGCGGCCAGTGGCATCCAAGGTTTTGGAAAAATTTTGAAAGTGGTGGCCGAGTCTTCGCCGATTCGCCGCAATGTCACCATCGAAGACGTGGGCAATGTGGCCGCTTTTTTACTCAGCGACCTGGCCGCTGGTGTGACCGCCGAAATCACCTATGTGGATGGCGGCTTCAGCCAAGTGGTTGGCGGCATCGCCGAACCCCAGGCCTGATTCGCCATGATGGGCCCCTTGCTGGCCCGCTCTGTCAACCGCCCGCTTTGACGCAGTCGGCAAAGTAATGGGTGACCCCTTGCTCGTCCACCTCTTCCACCAAACCGTGGACATCGCTTTCAAAACCCGGGCACAGGGTGTTGAACTCGCGTGAGAACTTCAGGTAATCAACGATCTTTCGGTTAAAGACCTCGCCAGGAATCAGCAAAGGAATACCCGGCGGGTAAGGTGTGACCAAGCTGGTGGTGATGCGCCCTTCCAAGGCATCGATGGGCACACGCTCGGTATTGCGGTGCGCGATCTGGGCGTAAGCATCGCTGGGTTTCATGGCGGGCATCAGGTCACTGAGGTACATCTCGGTGGTCAAACGCGCGACATCGTGTTTGGCGTACAGGCTGTGCACATGCTGGCACAGGTCTTTCAGGCCCATGCGTTCGTACCGGCGGTGGCGCTGGCAAAACTCGGGCAGCACACGCCACATGGGTTGGTTGCGGTCGTAATCGTCTTTGAACTGCTGCAAGGCGGTGAGCAGTGAATTCCACCGCCCCTTGGTGATGCCAATGGTGAACATGATGAAAAAACTGTACAAGCCGGTCTTTTCCACAATCACGCCGTGCTCGGCCAAAAACTTGGTCACGATGCTCGCTGGAATGCCTTGCTGGTCAAAACGTCCATTGAGGTCCAAGCCCGGGGTGACGATGGTGGCCTTGATCGGGTCCAGCATGTTGAAGCCATCGGCCAGCTTGCCAAAGCCATGCCATTTGGCGGTTCGGCCCTCGGCCTTGATGATCCAATCGTCCGCACGGCCGATGCCATCCTCCACCAATTGGTCCGGGCCCCAGACCTTGAACCACCAATCCTTGCCGTACTCGTCATCGACTTTGCGCATGGCCCGGCGGAAATCCAAGGCCTCCAAAATGCTCTCTTCCACCAAAGCCGTGCCGCCGGGCGGCTCCATCATGGCGGCGGCCACGTCGCAGCTGGCAATGATGCTGTACTGCGGGCTGGTGCTGGTGTGCATCAAATACGCTTCATTGAACAGGTGCCGATCGAGCTTGTTGTTTTGCGAGTCTTGCACCAACACATGGCTGGCTTGGCTGATGCCCGCCAATAACTTGTGAATCGATTGGGTGGAATACACCACGGAGTCCATGGGGCGCTCGCGTTTTTTGCCCATGGCATGGTAGGTGCCGTAAAACGGGTGAAACGCGGCATGCGGCAACCAGGCTTCATCGAAATGCAAATTGGCAACATAGCCATCCAGCATTTTTTTGATGGTTTCGGTGTTGTAGAGCACACCGTCGTAGGTCGATTGGGTCAGGGTCAAGACGCGGGGCTTGACCTTCATCTCATCCACCCCTTTGAGCAAGGGGTTGGCCTTGATCTTGGCCTGGATGTTGGCAGGCTCAAATTCAGACTTGGGAATCGGCCCGATGATGCCAAAGTGGTTGCGGGTGGGCTTGAGAAACACCGGCACCGCGCCGGTCATGATGATGGCATGCAAGACCGACTTGTGGCAGTTGCGGTCCACCACCACCACATCGCCCGGGGCCACCGTGTGGTGCCAAACCATTTTGTTGGAGGTGCTGGTGCCGTTGGTGACAAAGAAGCAATGGTCGGCATTGAAGATGCGTGCTGCATTGCGCTCGCTTTGACCAATGGCCCCATCGTGGTCAAGCAACTGGCCGAGTTCTTCCACCGCATTGCACACGTCGGCGCGCAGCATGTTCTCGCCGAAAAACTGGTGGAACATTTGCCCCACCGGGCTTTTCAAAAATGCCACGCCACCGGAGTGGCCTGGGCAGTGCCATGAATAAGAGCCATCTTCGGCATAGTCGAGCAAGGCCTTGAAAAAGGGCGGCTGCACGCCTTCCAAATAACTTTTCGCCTCTCGGATGATGTGGCGGGCCACAAACTCGGGCGTGTCTTCAAACATGTGGATGAAGCCATGCAGTTCGCGCAAGATGTCGTTGGGCAGGTGGCGCGAGGTTTTGGTCTCGCCGTACACGTAAATCGGCACGTCGGCATTTTTGCGCCGCACTTCGTTGATGAAGCTGCGCAAATTCACCACCACCGGGTCCAGGTCAGGGCCCGGCGAGAACTCTTCATCGTCGATGGACAAAATGAAGGCACTGGCGCGCGACTGCTGCTGGGCAAATTGGCTCAGGTCGCCATAACTGGTCACACCCAGGATTTCAAACCCTTCGCTTTCGATGGCTTCGGCCAATGCACGGATGCCCAAACCCGAGGTGTTTTCAGAGCGGAAATCCTCGTCGATGATGACGATGGGAAAGCGAAACTTCATCCATGACTCCTGTCAAGCCGGGCGATGGGCGGGGCAAATAGGCGCGAAGTGTACCCCCATTGCACTGCTACAATTCGCCGCTTCCGGAGAGGTGGATGAGCGGTTTAAGTCGCACGCCTGGAAAGCGTGTGAGGGTTAATAGCCCTCCGCGGGTTCGAATCCCGCCCTCTCCGCCAAACAAGCCCATGCGTGGGCTTTTTCTTTGCCCAAAACCTGGGCTTGGCTCAACCCAGCAGGATTCATTTGGGGTCTTTGGGGGCCCGGCTCAGCCAGGTCAACAAAGAAAAACAAGTCATGGCCAAGGCGCTCAAGGCCAAAAAGCCTGAGCGGTAACTGCCGCTGGCATTGGACAGCCAGCCAATGATGGGTGAGCCAAACACCACCCCCAAAAAGGTCACGGCCAGCGTGCCACCGGTGGCCATGCTGGCCATGCCCGTCGGCGCTTGGCGTGCCACCTCCGACAAATAAACACCGTTCCAACCGATGGCGGTGGCCCCAAACAAAGCCAATACCCCGTACAACCAAATCGGCGAAGTCTCTGGGCTGAAAAAAGCACATGCGGCCGCAGCACCCGACATGGTGAAGGCCAGCAAGCTGAGCATGCGCAGGGGCTTGATCCAGCGGTCCGCCACAAAACCCCACACCACCCGGCCGATCACCCCGCCAAATTGGGTCAGTGTCATGGCCAAACCCGCACCGACCAAGGTGAACAACAACTCATCGTGCAGATAGGTCACCAAATACGTCATCAAAGACATTTGGACCACCGAAAACATGAAAGAACAAACCGCCAAGGTGGCCAGCGCCCGGTGCGAAAAAACCAAACGAATGGGTTGCAAAATATTGCCCCATCGCAGCTCTTTTTCGGGCTGGCGGTCGCTGTCCAAGTCTGGCCGTTGGGTTTGCGACAGCAGCGCACAAGCCACACACAACAAAGCCACGATCAACAGCGAGGCCTGCCAATCCACCCACAACAACAGGCTGGGCACGACCGCACCGGCGAGCATGCCGCCCAAAGGCACGCCGGTTTGTTTGAGCGAAAAAACCAAGGACATTTGGTGCGCTGGCGTGGAGCGGGCCAGCAGGTGCGAACTGGCTGGGGTCATCGGCCCATAGCCCAGGCCCACACAAACCGCACCCACGACCATCAAGGGCCACCAAGGCACGGCACACAAAGCCAAGCCCACGGCACAGATCAACAAACCCAACTGGCTGACCCGGATGGGGCCAAAGCGCAGCACCGAGGCACCCGCCATCAAACTGGCCAAGATGGCACCAATGTAGGACAAGGAGACATACACCCCGACCAAGGTTGGCGATATGCCATTGGCCTTGGCCACCACCGGGGCCATGACCGGCAAAGTGAGCAAAGCCATGGTCACCAAGGCTTGGATCAACAGGGTGATCAACAGCGGCATCAAAGCGCGCCAAGGCCCATTAACCATGCAGCAATTGCCTCAACGCGGTCTTGAGCACCTTGCCGGTTTCGTTTTTGGGCAACTGGTCCACCACCCGGTATTGCTTGGGGCGTTTGAAGCGGGCCATGTGTTCCAAACAGTGCCCATCCAAGGCATGCAGGGTTTGCGATGGCTGGGCCTGTGCATGGGGCCGCAAGACCACAAAGGCCACCACCTCCTCGCCCCACTCCGGGTGCGTGCGGCCGACCACGGAAACCTCAGAGACATCTGGGTGCAGCAGCAACACCTCTTCCACTTCGCGCGGGTAAATATTGCTGCCGCCCGAAATGATCAGGTCTTTGCTGCGGTCTTTCAGGGTCAGAAAACCCTCTTCATCCATGCTGCCCATGTCGCCTGTGTGCAGCCAGCCGTTGCGCAAGGTCTGCGCGCTGGCAGCGGGGTTGCGCCAATAGCCTTGCATGACCACTGGGCCGCGCACGCACACCTCGCCGATCTCGCCCATGGGCAGCACCTGGTCTTGCTCGTTCATGACCCGAACTTCCAAGCCTTCAAAAGCCCGCCCCACCGAGGCCAAGCGCAAGGCATGGCGGGGGTGGTGCGCGTCTTGGTGGATGGCTTTTGGGCTGACCGTGATGGTCATGGGTGACTCACCTTGGCCATAGATTTGGGCAAAGCGCGGGCCAAAGCGGGCCAATGCCGCCTGTATGTCGGCCACATACATGGGGCCACCGCCATAGACCATGGTTTTGAGGCCCGTGAAGGGGTCGTCCATCGGGGCTTCGACCAAACGCTTGAGCATGGTGGGCGCGGCAAACATGGTGATGCCCTGCCAATGCGCACCCAGTTCAAACAACTCATGGGCATCAAAACCGCCTGACTCGGGCACCACATTGCAGGCGGCTTGGGCCAGGTGGGGCAAGGCGTACAAGCCCGATCCGTGCGACATGGGTGCGGCATGCAGCACGCAATCTTGCACCGCGATCGTGTCGACATCGGCAAAGTAATGGCCACACATGGTGCGCAGGTTGTGGTGGGACAGCATGACCCCCTTGGGCCGACCGGTGGTGCCGCTGGTGTAGAACAACCAGGCCAAATCATTGGGTTCGCGGGCCACCAGCGCCATGGGATCGGCTTGGCCCAAGCGGAGATAGGCGGCCGAAGCGATATCGATCACGTGGCGCACATCAGGGCTCAGGCCTGCGGCTTGTTCACAAGCGCTCAAGGTGCTGGGATGCGCCATCACCACCGGCGTGCCCGCATCCGAAAAAATATAGGCCAACTCCTTGGGGTGCAGTTGCGAATGGATGGGCACCGCCACCAGGCCCGCGTGCCAAATGGCCAACAAGGACTCCCAATAGGCGGGGTGGTTGCGCATGACCAAGCCGACCCGGTCCCCCGGGGCCAGCCCCAGCTTGACCAACCCAGCGGCCATGGCAGACACATGGCGGGCCAAATGGGCATGGTTGTGCAAGACGCTGCGCCCCAATGCCAAAGCGGGGGCCTGGGGGTGATCGTGAGCGGCTTGCACCAGCCATTGGGCCATGTTCATGCTTGTGGTCCTATGCCTTGCGCGGAATCACCACGCCGTCAAATTCTTTCATTTCCATGCCCAGGGCTTGTGAAGCCATGTCGCGCACCGCCTTGGGTTGTCCGGCCTGGAAAATATAGGCGCTGTAAAACTGGTTCAAGGTGGGATGGGCCCGAATTTCATCCTTGGTTCGGCTTTGGGTGATGTGGTCTCCATAGACCATGGGCAATGGCACGCGCACATTGCGCGCGGGGTCCCGCATCAGGCCCTTGGGCTCGCCGCCTTGGGCCACCACATCCATTTCTTCAAAAAAACGCCGCCGCATGGCCACAATGCCCCGATCGCTGGCGCTGAGTTGCTCCAAGCTTCTGTCGGCGATGCGCCCTTGGCCGACCCAGGCCAAAAAGTCCTGGTTCATCACATGGGTGTCTATCCACCGCCCCTGCTCGTCTTTCACCGGCCCCCACCAGGTGGGGATGGTTTCTTGCACATAGGGCTCGCACTCGCGTGGCACCCGGGTGTACTTCCAGGTCACGCTCAAGGTGTTTTCGTCATCGATGGGCACCCGCCATTCAAAATGCTCGCCCAAGAAAAATCCGTTGGGCCACAGGCACACCCGCCCCACGGTCCAGGCTTGGTCGGCCTCGGTGCTGTCTTGCTTGACCCGGTGGTAGGTGAAGCCGTGTTCAAACGCTTTGAAATCCAACTTCAAGTGGGCTGCCCCAAAGCGAACCTCGCCGGTGCGCCGGCGGTTGCCCCAGTTTTCGTGCATCCACTCGAAGTGAACCGGGTCAATGGAATTTTCTTGGCATTGGAACCAATTGCATGGCACCTCAGACAGCACCACTTGGGTGAAACCGTTGTCCCAAGAAAACGCCTCCCAATCGGGCAACAAGGGCGCAGGCTGTGGGCCCAGGTAAGCCCACAACAGGCCCGCTTTGGCCTGCACCGGGTAAGCCGTGATGCGCACCCGGGCTTTGGCATTTCGCTCAGGGTGGGCTATGTCCTCGAAGGGTTGGTGCACGCAGGCACCCTGGTGGTTGAATTGCCAGCCGTGGTAGTTGCAGCGCAAGCCCTCCACCTCGACCATGCCGTGGGCCAAATCGGCTCGCCGGTGCGGGCATTGGCGCTGCACCAAGCCAAACCGCCCCCCGAGGTCTTTGAACAAAACCAGGTCTTCGCCCAGCAACCGAAGCGGCTTGGTGGGTTGGCTGTCAAATTCCGAGACCCCGGCGATGGGGTGCCAATAGCGGCGCAGCAGTTGCCCCATGGGGGTGCCCGGCCCCACCCGGACCAAACGCTCGTTTTGCTCCGGGCTCAGCATGTCTGGTGGAATGCCTGGATTTACTCGGACTTGATGTTGGCCAGTTTGACGGCGCGCTCGTATTTGCGCACATTTTTCTGGATGATCTCGCCGTATTCCTTGGCATTGCTGTAAATGATGGAGAAGCCCGTTTCTTTGAATTTGGCGACAAAGTCAGGGCTTTCCGTGGCCTGCTTGACGGCCGCCTGGAGCTTGCTGACGATGGCCGGTGGTATGCCAGCCGGGCCCAAGACACCGGTTTCGGCTTGAAAGTCGTAGTCTTTGACCACCTCGCCCAGGGACGGCGTGTCGGGAAAGCGCGACCAGCGCTTGCCACCGGTGACCGCCAACAAGTTCAGCGTGCCCGCGCGGATGTGCGGTGCAGAGGCGGTGAAAGCGGTGAGCAAAATCGGCACATCACCGGCCAGCACCGCGGGCACCGATTGGCCACTGCCTTTGTATGGAATGTGGGTGATGTCCAAGCCCGCATCGGCTTTGAAGGCCTCCATGGATATGTGGTGGATGCTGCCCACGCCCGAAGAACCGTAATTGACTTTGCCGGGGTTGGCTTTGGCCTCTTTGATCAAGTCTTGCAAGGTTTTGATGCCTGTCTTGGCATTGGCCACCAACAGCAAGGGCTCATAGGTCAGGCCCGAGATGGGGGTCAAATCTTTGAAGGTGTCGTAGGGCAGGTTTTTGAATATGTGCGGGGCGATGCCCAGTTGGCTGGTGTCGCCCAGCATCAAGGTATAGCCATCGGCGGGCAACTTGACCAATTGGGCCGTGGCGCTCAGGCCACCGCCACCGGGCCGGTTTTCCACCACAAAGGGCTGGCCCAGGATGTCGCTGAGTTTTTGGGCCAGGGCACGCGCCACAAAGTCGGGGCTGCCACCGGCCACATAACCGACCAAAATTTTCACCGGCTTGGTGGGGTAGTCCTGTGCGACAGCCATCAGGGGTGAGGCCACAGCCAGGGCCAAGGTCAAAAATTTAGAAATGATGTTCATTGCTCATCCAAGTTAATCAAGCCAACCCACAGGACACCCACCACCCGCAGTGCCAGCGAGTGGCACGGGCTGGGTTCGGCGCAGATTACACCAATTCGCAGCCGGGGCTTTCATGGGTTCATTTCTTTCTCGGTGCTGCGGCGCAAAACGATGCCATCAAAGGTGCTGGCCTCGATGCCCATGGCGGCAGAAAAGGCCTGGCGCACCGATTCGGGTTGACCGGCCTGAAAAGGATAGGTGGTGTACAAAATTTTCAAGCGGGGGTTGTCCATGATTTGGGCCACGCTGTGGGCTTGCAGCAGCTCATCGCGGTCCATCATGGGCAACACCAGGCGCACATTGTGGGCGGGGTCGCGCACCAGGCCTTTGGCCTCGCCGCCCGCCGCCATGCGGGCCATTTCATCAAAAAAGCGCCGCCGCATGGCCACCACCCCGGCATCGCTGGCACCCAGCATTTCTTGGCTGCGGTCGGCCACCACCCCTTGACCAACCCAGGCGATGAAGTCCTGGTTCATCACATGGGTGTCGATCCAGCGGCCCTGCGCATCCTTCAAGGGGCCATACCAAGTGGGTATGTGGTCTTGCACATAGGGTTCACGGCCCGCAGGCACGCGGGTGTATTTCCAGGTGATGCTCAAGGTGTTTTCATCGTCGATGGGCACCCGCCACTCGAAATGCTCGCCCAAGAAAAAACCATTGGGCCACAAGCACACCCGCCCGATGGTCCAGGCTTCGTTGTGCTCATCGCTATCTTGCTTGATCCGCCGGTAGGTGAAGCCGTGTTCAAACTCGTCAAACGCCAGCTTCAAATGGGTCGGACCCAAGGCGGTGCTGCCGGTGCGCAAGCGGTTGCCCCAGTTTTCATGCATCCACTCAAAATGCACCGGATCAATCGAGTTCTCCTGGCACTGAAACCAGTTGCACGGTACTTCGGAAATCACCACTTGGCTAAAGCCATTGGGCCAAGAAAACGCCTCCCAATCCGGCAACAAAGGGGCCGGTTGTGGCCCCATGTAAGCCCACAACATGCCGCCTTTGGCCTGCACCGGGTAGGCCTTGATGCGGATGCGGTCTTTGGCTCGCCGCTCCGGATAGGCCGTGTCTTCATAGGGCTGGGCAATGCACTGCCCTGTCTCGGAAAAATTCCAACCGTGGTAGTTGCAGCGCAAGCCCTGGGCCTCCACCATGCCGTGGCTCAGGTCGGCGCGCCGGTGGGCACACTGGCGATCGACCAGCCCAAAGGTGCCGCTCAGGTCTTTGTACAAGACCAAATCTTCGCCCATGATGCGAATGGCTTTGGTGCTTTGCTGGTCAAACTCAGACACACCGGCGATGGGCATCCAGTAGCGGCGCAACAAAGCCCCCATGGGCGTGCCAGGGCCGACCTGGGTCAGTTGTTTATTTTGTTCGGCATTGAGCATGTGGCACCTGCTGTCACCCGCATTTCACGCACCACCCAGCCTTGCAGCAGGCCAGCGATGGATCAGCCATGTGGCCCGCCCTTGACCACGGCCACCACCTCGATTTGCACCAGCATGCCCCCGGGCAAGTCGACCACCATGGTGTGGCGGGCTGGCCGGTCATGCGGGTCGGGAAAGCACTTTAACCATTCGGCATTGAGGGCATCGCGGTGGCTGTTGTCCTTCACATAGGCCTTGACATGCACCACGTCGTCCAGCCCTGCCCCACCTTGGGCGAGCAAGCTGCGCAGGTTGTCAAACATGAATTTGGCTTGGCTGGGTGCATCGGGGGGCAAGGTGTCGGTGGCCGGGTCTTTGCCCATGATGCCCGACGAGTAAATCAGATGACCGACCCGCGCGCCCATGGGGATGGGTGCATTGCCATGGCTGACACCGGGCACCTCAATCGATCGACGACCCCGGTTGGGTAAGGATGTGCTCATGAAAATTCCTTGTGACGCTTGACTGCCAATTTAGCATGCCATGGGGCCCATCCGGGTGGGCTGCGTCCCGCACCGGACTTTGCCCGCAAACCGACACAGGCGGACAAGCTGGCAAATCCATGGCCTGTGCGCGCCAAGGCTTGCGGTGATAGACTGCCCTCCCCCTCACCAGGAGAGCCCCATGCCCGGACTGCTGCCCCATGTTGACCCCAACGGACTGCTGGAATATTCGGTGGTGTACACCGATCGTTCGCTCAACCACATGTCGAAAGACTTTCAAACGGTGATGCGTGACATTTCGCGTTTGATCAAAGAGGTCTACCACGCCCACAGCGCCGTGCTGGTCCCGGGCAGCGGCACCTTTGGCATGGAAGCCGTGGCACGCCAATTTGCCACCGACAAGCCGGTGCTGGTGATCCGCAATGGCTGGTTCAGCTACCGCTGGACCCAAATTTTTGAAATGGGGCGCATCCCGTCCTCGTGCACGGTGCTCAAGGCCCGGCGCATGAAACCCGGCCCCCAGGAACCCTTCTCACCCGCCCCGATCGATGAAGTGGTGCGCACCATTGCCAGCGAAAAACCGGCGGTGGTGTTTGCCCCCCATGTGGAAACCTCTTGCGGCATGATGCTGCCCGATGCCTACCTCCGGCAGGTGGCAGATGCGGTCCATGCGGTGGGTGGCCTGTTCGTTTTGGACTGCATCGCCTCGGGTGCCATGTGGGTGGACATGCAGGCCTGCGGCGTGGATGTGCTGGTCACCGCCCCGCAAAAAGGCTGGAGCAGTTCGCCGTGTTGCGCCATGGTGGCCATGAGCGAGCGCGCCCGGCAAGCGATCGAATCCACCACCAGCACCAGCTTTGCCTGCGACCTCAAAAAATGGCTGCAAATCATGGAGGCCTACGAAGGCGGTGGCCATGCCTACCACGCCACCATGCCCACCGATGCGCTCAAACGCCTGTGCGCGGTGATGCTCGAATCCCAGGCCTTGGGCTTTGACCGCATGCGCCAAGCCCAGGCCGAGTTGGGCCGCAAAGCGCGGGCCATGTTCAGCCGACATGGCATCCGCAGTGTGGCCGCCAGCGGCTTTGAAGCCCCCGGTGTGGTGGTCAGCTACACCCAAGACCCGGAGGTGCAATCGAGCAAAAAGTTCTTGGCCCAAGGCCTCCAAACCGCTGCCGGTGTGCCCTTGCAATGCGACGAAGGTGCCGACTTCATGACCTTTCGCGTCGGCTTGTTTGGCTTGGAAAAACTGCTCAACGTCGACCGCACGGTGGACTTGCTGGAAGGGGCGCTGGGCCAGATCATGCCCGCCACCCGCGAACCCCACATCAAAGAGCCCGCACTGGGCTGAACAGCCCCAACAAAAAAGGCCCCGCAAGGGGCCTTTTTCATGTGCAACCAGGCCTGCTGATCAGCGCACCACCGACAAGATGTCGCGCTTGCCCGCCTTGTAGGTGTACAGGGTCAGGGCACCGTTTTTCACGTCGCCTTTTTCATCAAACGAGATGGTTCCGGTCACGCCTTTGTAGCCCGAGGTTTTGGCCAACACAGGCAGGTACTTGGCCGGGTCGCTGGACTTGGCATTGACCATGGCATCGACCATCAGATTGACCGCGTCGTACACATAGGGGGCGTAGAGCTTGACATCGTCATTGAAGCGTTTTTTGTAGCGCACACCAAAATCGTCCATGGCTTTTTTCTGCGAGCCTTCGACACCACCGGCTTCGGCACACACCACTTGGTTATCGGCCATGGCATCGCCAGCGAGCTTGGACAACTCGGCGGTGCAAATGCCGTCACCGCCCATGAACTTGACGCTCAAACCCAAGGACTTCATTTGGCGCAACATGGGACCGGCCACGGCATCCATGCCCCCAAAGAACACCACATCGGGTTTTTTGCCCTTGAGGGTGGTCAAAATCGGCATGAAGTCGGTGGCTTTGTCATTGGTGAATTCGCGGCCCACCACGGTGCCACCGGCGGCCTTGACGGCCTTTTCAAATTCGTCGGCCACGCCTTGGCCATAAGCGGTGCGGTCATCGATGACCGCGATGCTCTTGCCCTTCATGGTTTGGACCGCATAGCGGCCCAAGGTGCCACCCAAATGCACATCATCGGCCACCACCCGGAAGGTGGTCTTATAGCCCTGGCGGGTGAATTTGGGATTGGTCGCCGAAGGTGAAATCTGGGGAATGCCCGCATCGCTGTAAATTTTGGATGCGGGGATGGAAGTGCCCGAATTGAGGTGGCCAATCACGCCATTGACTTTGCCGTCCACCAGCTTTTGGGCCGCCGCTGCACCTTGTTTGGGATCGGCCGCATCGTCTTCGGCCATCAATTCGAATTTGACTTTGGACCCACCGATCGTGATGCCCTTGGCATTGAGGTCTTCAATGGCCAATCGAGCGCCGTTTTCGTTGTCTTTGCCCAAGTGGGCAATGGCCCCGCTGATGGGGCCGACATGGCCGATTTTCACAACGGTCTGCGCATGGCTGGCCACGGCCAACAAGCTGGCTGCCGCGATGAGGGTGGATTTCATGATCATGGTTGGTCCTTTCAGGAAGTTCGCCCGGATCAGGCGTGACAGAAAATATAACCCAATGTATTCAAACCGGGTCTCAGCCCCCGGTCAGGCCCATGGTCCATGGGGCCTTTCAGGGCATGGGGTTCGCCGTGGGGCCTTCAGGCCAAAGGGCGCTCAGGGTCTTGGGGGGTTTGCACGGCTTGCATTCCATGGGCCGTTTGTTGCAACAAAATGTCGCGCACGGTTGCACGGATCAAATCGGGCAGTTGGGCCATCAGCTGATCGGTCACCATCATGCACAAACGGGCTTCGTCCAATTCCGAGGGAAAGTGATTGACCAAGGCCGCTGTGGGCCTGGGGGGCGGCTGGACGCTGGCATGGGAGAGCAGGATTTCTTCGGTCAAGGTGGGCACCCAGGCCGGGGGAGATTCGGACAAATTCATGGCGGGTTGGGGGTTTGGGCCACATCGTGGCGGGTCAAGGTGTGTTGGGCTTGGGTGTAGGTTTTCCAGCGCAGGCGGGCCTGGGCACGGTCTTGCTCAGACAAGCCCACGATTTCAATCACCCGATCAAAGGCTTCATAGGTCTGCGGCACTTCGGGCCAGGCGTTGAGCAAGATGCTGTCCGACCGCTGCGCGTTCTGGGGCAGCGACTCGCACAAGATGATGGGGCTGGCCACCAAGACCTCGGCCGGGGCATCGGACCAGGCATGGGGCACAAAGGCGGTGGCCGACAAGGCCCACAGTTTTTGATCGATGTCCAACAAGCGCTGGCGCGGCCCCGTGACGGTGACCCGCGCGCCGCGCGACTGGGCCTTGCGCAACAGCCGACAGCTGTAGGCGGTGGTGTCGCTCACATTGAAATGGAAAGCCACTTCCATCAGCGCGCCGGTTTGGAGGCTTGGGCCAGCAAATAATGCAGCAACAGGCCGACGGGCCGACCGGTGGCCCCTTTGGCCGCGCCGCTTTTCCAGGCGGTCCCGGCAATGTCCAAATGGGCCCAGGGGAAATCGGTGGCAAAGCGCTGCAAAAACTTGGCGGCGGTGACCGAGCCAGCGGCCCGGTCGGCCACATTGGCCACATCGGCAAAATTGGATTTCAGCCCCTCGGCATAGGCCTCGTCCAAGGGCATGCGCCAACACAGGTCTTGGGCGGTTTCGCCCGCTGTCTCCAGGGCTTTGGCCAGGCCATCGTCACTGGCATACAGGCCGCTGCGCACATGGCCCAAGGCAATCACACACGCCCCGGTGAGGGTGGCAATGTCAATGACGGCGCTGGGCTTGAATCGCTTGGCGTAAGTCAGGGCATCGCACAAAATCAAACGGCCCTCGGCATCGGTATTGAGGATTTCAATGGTTTGGCCGCTCATGCTGGTGACCACGTCCCCGGGTTTGAGGGCACGGCCATCGGGCATGTTTTCGCAAGCGGGGATCAGGCCCACCACATTGATGGCCGGTTGCAGTTTGGCCAGGGCCAAAAAAGTCCCCAACACGCTGGCCGCACCGCACATGTCGAATTTCATTTCGTCCATGCCCGCACCGGGTTTGAGCGAAATGCCGCCGGTGTCAAAGGTGATGCCCTTGCCGACCAGCACCACAGGGGCTTGGGACTTGGCCGCACCGTTGTAGTGCAGCACGATGAAGCGCAAGGGCTCGGCCGAGGCCTGGGCCACCGCTGCAAACGAGCCCATGCCCAGTTTGTTCACCTCTTTGGGGCCCAACACCTGGCAGCGCACCCGCCGGTGTTTGGCCAAGCCCTGGGCGGCTTTGGCCAGCATGGCCGGCGTGGCATGGTTGGCCGGTCGGTTGCCCCATTCCTTGGCCCACTCCACCCCTTCGATCAGGGCTTGCTGGCGGGCGAATTCGGTTTTGTGTTTGCCCGCATCGGGCATGGCCAGGGTGACCCGTTTTAAACTGCGCGCCTTGGCGCTGGGCTTGGTGGCGGTGAACACATAACTGGCATCGGCCACGGCTTGCATGACCGCGCCCAACATCGGCGGGTTGGACTCGGGCATCCAAACCGACAAGGCCTCGGGTTTGGCCACCTTCAACACACCCCAAGCGGTGGTCAAAGCCTGGCGCACTTGGGCTGCAGAACCAGCGCCCACGCCCACAAAACACACCCGTTTGGCCGACCACCCCGGCGCGTCAAACGTCGACAGGTGAAAACCGACTTGGGTGGAGAAATGACCGCTCTTGAGTTGCCGCTGCAACCAATCGGCCAAGGGACCACGGGCGGGCTGAAGGCCCTCGGGAATCAACACCACCAAGGCATCGGTTTTGTGGCTGTGGACAGCGTTGGACGAGAGGGTGAGCAGACTGAAGTTCATAATCGGGGTTTCCTGTGCACGGTATGTTATTCGATTCCAGTCTCAAGCAAGAGCTCAACCGCGGATTCGGGGCCACCTTGGTGGTGCTGGTCACGGTGGTGATGACCATGGTGCTGATCCGCACCTTGGGCCTGGCTTCCAATGGCAATGTCAACCCGGCCGAGGTCAGTTTGGTGCTGGGCTTTACCGTGCTGGGCTATTTGCCCACCATCTTCACCCTCAGCCTGTTTGTCGCCATGGTGGGCACCTTGTCGCGCTTGTACCGCGACAGCGAAATGGTGATTTGGCTGACCAGCGGTCACGGCCTGATGCAGTTGCTGCGCCCGCTGTGGCAATTTGGCTGGCCCCTGATCTTGATCGTGTCCATGTTGATTTTGTTGGTTTGGCCTTGGAGCAATCAACAGGTGCAAGATTTGCGCGAGCGCTATGAAAAAAGGGGCGACTTGGAGCGGGTCACCCCGGGTCAGTTTCAGTCTTCGGCCTCTGGGCAACGGGTGTTTTTCATTGAAAAAGACCAAACCGACGATTTGCAAGGCAAAAACGTCTTCATCTCCATCCAAGATGCGGACAAAACCGTCATCGCCACCGCCCGCACCGGCCGCATCGATCAGCGCGGTGACGAGCGGTTTTTGGTGTTGGAGCACGGCCAGCGTTTGGAGCGGCGGCATGCCACCCAAGAAATGACCTTGGCCGAATTTGACAATTACGCCACCCGCATCAGCCGCACCTTTGTCAACCCCACCCAGCTGTCGGCCAAAATGCTCTCTCTGGCCGAACTGCTGACCCAGCCGAGCCTGGAGAACCAAGCCGAATTGGTGTGGCGCTTGGGCGGCATATTGGCTTGCTTCAATTTTGTGTTGCTCGCCTTGCTGGTGGCGCAGTTCAACCCTCGCTCGGGCCGCAGTTTGCAACTGATGCTGGCCTTGTTCTCGTTTTTGGTCTACACCAACATGATCAACATCGGCAAGACCTGGGTGGTCAACCACAAAGTCACCCCCTGGGGATTCACCCTGGCGTTGCATGGCGGGGTTTTTGCGCTTGCCCTGCTTGGCGTATGGGTGCGCCACCACCAGTGGTCTTGGCGGCATTTCTTGCCCCTGCCCCTGGCCAGGGGGATCAAGCCATGAAAACCATGCGCCGCTTGATCTATACCGAGGTATTGACCGCGGTGGCTTTTGTGACGCTGGCCTTTTTGGGCTTGTTTTTCTTCTTTGACTTGGTCGAAGACTTGCAAAATGTGGCCGGTCGCCACACCCCCAACTACCAGCTCAACCATGCCTTGCTGTATGTGGCCCTGTTGGTGCCCATCCATATATATGAGTTGCTGCCCATCACGGTGTTGATCGGTTGCATTTTTGTCATGTCGCGCATGGCCCAGTCGTCTGAATTCACCATTTTGCGCACCAGCGGCATGGGGCCTGGCCAAGCCTTGCGCCATTTGATGCTGCTGGGCTTGTTGTTTGCGTTGCTCACCTTCGTCATGGGTGACTACATCGCGCCATGGTGTGAGCGCGAGGGCCGCTTGCTCAAATCGCGCTTTGAAGGCGGGGTCTTGCACATCGGTCAAAACGGGGCCTGGCTGAAAGAAAAACAAAAGAACAGCCAATTCGCGGTGAACGTGGGCACCATCAATGGCGAGGGCCAAATGCGTGACATCCGCATTTATGAGTTCTCGCCCAGTGGCCGATTGACCTCGCAAACCTTGGCCCAGCGCGGCCGCATCGCAGAGACCGACCACTGGCTGCTGGAAAAAGTCGAGCGCAGCCAGTTTGGCGCACAGCCGGGCGCGGCCCAAGCGGTCCAGCAATCCAGCCTGGACCAGATGCAGTGGCCTTCCGAAATCACCCAAGACATGGTCACCGTGGCCTTGATCAAGCCTGAGCGCATGGGCATTTGGGATTTGTTCCACTATGTGCGGCACCTGGAAAACAATGCCCAAACCGCCCAAATTTATGAAATCGAGTTTTGGAAAAAGGTGTTTTACCCCTTGAGCTGCCTGGTGATGGTGGTGTTGGCGCTGCCCTTTGCCTATTTGCACATGCGCAATGCCAACATCGCCACTTACGTGTTCATTGGCGTGCTGTTTGGGGTGAGCTTTTTCTTGCTCAACAACATGTTTGGCCACATTGGCAACCTCAACCGCTGGACCCCTTGGCTGGCGGCCGCCTTGCCCGGTATGTTGTACTCCCTGCTGTCGCTGGGCGCTTTCGCCTGGTTGGTGTTGCGCCAATGAGCGCCATCATTTTGTTCGCCCACGGCTCGCGCGACCCGGCGTGGCAACGCCCCATGCTGGCCGTGGCCGAACGCATCCGGGCCCAAACGCCCGGCACCTGGGTGGCTTGCGCCTACCTGGAATTGACCGAACCCCAGCTGACCCAAGCCGTGGCCCAGGCGGTAGCGCTCGGCCATGCCCACATCCGTGTTTTGCCGATGTTTTTGGGCGTGGGCAAGCACCTGCGCGAAGACTTGCCCGGCTTGATGGCGCAGTTGCGACTGGACCATCCGCAGGTGCAATTTGACCTGCAGCCAGCGGTGGGTGAGCAATCGGCGGTGCTCGATGCCTTGGCCCAAGCGGCCTGTGTCGGCCTGCCGGGCCAGCCCCAGCCTGTGCCACCAGCGAGCGATTCCCCATGAACCTGCACCAATTCAAATTTGTCCAGGAAGCGGTGCGCCGCAACCTCAACCTGACCGAAGCCGCCAAGGCCTTGCACACCTCACAACCCGGTGTCTCCAAGGCCATTTTGGAGTTGGAGCAGGAGTTGGGCATAGACATCTTCACCCGCCACGGCAAGCGGCTCAAGCGGGTGACCGAACCCGGGCAACAGGTTTTGCACAGCATCGAGCGCATCCTGGCCGAGGTCAACAACCTCAAGCGCATTGGCGAGCAATACAGCCAGCAAGACCGGGGCACCTTGTCGATCGCGGCCACCCACACCCAGGCGCGCTATGTCTTGCCCAAACCGGTGGCCCAGTTGCGCACCACCTACCCCTTGGTCAATGTCAGCATGCACCAAGGCGCCCCGGGTCAGGTGGCCCAAATGGTGCTCGACGAGGTGGCCGAGCTGGGCATGGCCACCGAATCCTTGGCCGATTACCCCGACCTGGTCACCCTGCCCTGTTATGCCTGGGAGCATGTGTTGGTGTTGCCCGTGGGCCATGCCTTGGTCGATCAACCGCTCAGCCTGGCCGCTTTGGCCGATCAACCCTTGGTCACCTACCACCCATCGTTCACCGGTCGCACCCGCATCGACAACGCTTTTGCCAAAGCCCAACTGCAGCCGCGAGTGGCCTTGGAAGCGATTGACTCGGACGTGATCAAAACCTATGTGCGGCTGGGCATGGGGGTGGGCATCGTGGCCGAAATGGCCATGAACGAAAAAAACGAGGACGACCTGGTCTGCCGCCCCTTGGGCCATTTGCTCGGTCACAATGTGGCCCGCGTGGCCTTCAAGCGCGGGGCTTATTTGCGCAACTTTGTGTACGAGTTCGCCCACATGCTCAGCCCCCAATTGACCCAGGCCGCTGTGCAAGAAGCCATGCAGACCCCTTGGATGCCCCACCCCAGCCACCCCACTTGAACCCGCTGACCATGACACCCACGCTCGAAACCAAACTGCCCAACGTGGGCACCACCATCTTTACCGTGATGTCGGCCCTGGCCACCGAACACCAAGCGGTCAACCTGGGCCAAGGCTTTCCCGACTTTGGCTGCGACCCGGCCCTGATCGATGCGGTCAGCGATGCCATGCGCGAAGGCCTCAACCAATACCCCTCCATGCTGGGGGTGCTGGAGTTGCGCCAAGCCATCGCCCAGAAAATCCAAGCCCTCTATCACAAGGCCTACGACCCGGTGAGCGAAATCACCGTCACCGCAGGTGCGACCCAGGCGATCATCAATGCCATCTTGGCCGTGGTGCGACCGGGCGACGAAGTCATCGTGCTCGAACCCTGCTACGACAGCTACATCCCCAACATCGAGCTGGCCGGCGGCACCGTGGTGCGCGTGCCGCTCACCCCGGGCAGTTTCCGCCCCGACTTTGACCGCATCAGCGCCGCCATCACCCCGCGCACCCGCGCCATCTTGGTCAATTCACCGCACAACCCCAGCGCCACGGTGTGGAGCGATGCCGACATGCTGCGCTTGCAAGACATTTTGGCCCCCACCCAAGTGCTGTTGATCAGCGACGAGGTGTACGAGCACATGGTGTACGCCCCCTTGGTGCACCGCAGTGCCGCCTCTTATCCGGGCTTGGCCGAGCGCGCTTTCATCATCTCCAGCTTTGGCAAAACCTACCATGTGACCGGCTGGAAGGTGGCCTATTGCGCCGCACCGCCCAGCCTGACCGCCGAATTTCGCAAAGTCCACCAGTTCAATGTGTTCACCGTCAACACCCCGGTGCAACACGGTTTGGCCCGCTTCATGGCCCGCACCGAGCCCTACATGGGCTTGCCCGCTTTTTATGCCCGCAAACGCGACCTGTTTCGCACCGGCTTGGAGCGCACCTCGTTCAAATTGCTGCCCAGCGAAGGCAGTTATTTCCAGTGCGTGCGCATCGACGGGCTGAAAGTGGCGGAAAAAAACCTCAGCGAGAGTGACTTCTGCCAGTGGCTGACGACCGAGATTGGCGTGGCCGCCATTCCCCTGTCGGCCTTTTATGCCGATGGTTTTGACCAACGGGTGATCCGGTTTTGCTTTGCCAAAAAAGACGAAACCTTGAACCTGGCCTTGGAGCGCTTGGCCCGCCTGTGAGGGGTACCAAGGCTCAGTGGTTGAGCTGCGACCAGGCCTTGTCCAAGCGTTTGGTGCTCACCGGTTGCGGGGTGCGCAGCTCTTGGGCAAAAAAGCTCACCCGCAGCTCTTCAAGCAACCAGCGAAATTCCAGCATGCGCTCATCGGCCACGCCTTTGCGCTCGGCCACCAAGCGCCAATAGCGCTGCTCTTGGGGCCGCAATTCGGCCAAGCGCTGGGCATCGCGGGCCGGGTCGGCGCGCCATTTGTCCAAGCGCAACACCACCGCTTTAAGGTAGCGCGCAAAGTGCTGCAACTGTGGCCAAGGGGTGGTGGCAACAAAGTGTTTGGGCATCAAACGCGCCAATTGCTGGCTGCAGTCGGCGGTGGCCTCGGCGGCGTTTTTGGTGTCTTTGATCTTGCGCACAGCCAAGGCGTATTCGGCCAACACCCCACCCACCAGGCGGGCCACCTCTTGGGCAATCAGGTTCAAGCGGCCACGCCCATCGGCCAAGCGGCGCCCAAAGGCGGCCTCGTCGCTGGGCAAAGGGTCGAGCAAAAAAGCCCGCTCCAGCGCCACGTCCAATATTTGCTGCTTGAGTTCTTCCACGCTGCCCAGCGGCATGTAAGCGACCGCCATTTTTTGCAGATCGGGGATGTTTTTCTCCAGGTACTTGAGCGCGTCTTTGATTTGCAAAGCGAACAAGCGCCGCAGACCGGCGCGGTGTTTGTGGGCGGCCAGCTCGGGCTCGTCAAACACCTCGATGCACACCCCATCCCCCGCATCGACCAGGGCCGGGAAACCCACCAACACCTGGTTGGACTTGCGTATTTCCATCAGCTCGGGCAACACGCCAAACTGCCAGCCGGTGAATTTTTGGTCGGTCACGGGGGGCTTGCCATCGGCCTGCCCAGGGCTTGCCGCTGGCGGTGTTGTGGGTGAGGCTGGTGCATCCGTTTGGGTAGAGGCTGCCGCAGCCTCGGCCGCTGGCGGCGGCTGGGTGGCCAGGTTTTTGAGTTGGGCCAAGGCCTGAAAGGCCCCACGCGCTTGGCTGCCCCATTCGGCTTTGAGCGCCCCCAGGTTGCGGCCCATGCCCAACTGGCGGCCATGCTCGTCCACCACCCGCAGGTTCATGAACAAATGCGGGCTGAGCATGTCGAGTTTGAAGTCGGCCCGCTTGACATCCAAACTGGTTTGGGCGCGCACCCGCGCGAGCAAGGCATCGGTGAGCGAACCCGCGCCAAACACCTCGGCCTCGCCCATGCTTTGGGCCAGCTTGGCGGCGGCCTCGGGCAAGGGCACAAAGCGCGAGCGGGGCTTTTGCGGCAGGCTTTTGAGCAAGGCCTGGATTTTGTCTTTCAGCATGCCCGGCACCAACCACTCGGTGCGCTCCTCGCTGACCTGGTTGAGCACAAACAAGGGCACGGTGACGGTCAGGCCATCGCGCACATCGCCGGGCGCATGCAGGTATTCGGCACGGCAGTCGACACCGCCCAGGCGCAAGGCATTGGGAAAGGCCTGGGCCGTGACGCTTTGGGCGCTGTGGCGCATCAAGTCGGCCCGGTCCATGCACAACAACTCGGCTTGGCCCTGGCGGGCTTTGTCGTACCACTGCTGCAAACTGCGCCGGCTGTTGACCTCGGCCGGCAGTTGGGCCTCGTAAAAGGCTTCGATGATGGCATCGTCAACCAGCACATCTTGGCGGCGTGACTTGTGCTCCAAGGCCTCGACCTGGGTCAACAAGCGCTGGTTGGCCCGCAAAAAAGGCCAGTCGCCATCGAGTTGCCCATCGACCAAGGCCTCGCGGATGAAGATTTGCCGCGCCCCGGCCTCGTCGACCCGCGCATACGGCTTGCGCCGACCGCTGTAAACCACCAAGCCGTACAAAGTGGCCCGCTCCATGGCCAGCACGTCGCCGCTGCGCTTGTCCCAATGGGGGTCCAGCATTTGGCGGCGCAGCAAATGGCCCGACACCTGCTCCAGCCAAGTGGGGTCGAGTTGCGCCATGCCCCGGCCAAACAGCCGCGAGGTTTCGACCAACTCGGCACAAAAAACCCAGCGCCCCGGTTTTTTCTTCAGCCGGTTGCCCGGGTGGGGGTGAAAGCGAATGCCCCGCGCCCCCAGATAGGCCTCATCGTCATCGGGCTTGAAACCGATGTTGCCGAGCAAACCCGAGAGCAAAGACACATGCAATTGCTCGTGGCTGGCCGGTGCGGTATTGCGCGCCCAGCGTTGCTCGTCGACCACCGACACCAATTGCGCATGCACATCGCGCCACTCGCGCCATCGCCGCACATGGATGAAGCTTTGTTTGAGCAGGTTCTCCAGCTTGCGTTGGCTCAATTTGTCCTCGCCCACCCGGTGCGATTCGATCCAATCCCACAAGCGCAGGTAGCTGACAAATTCGCTTTTGTCGTCGTCGAAACGGGCATGGGCTTGGTCGGCGGCGGCGCGCGACTCGGGCGGGCGATCGCGCACGTCTTGGATGCCCATGGCCGACGCGATGATCAGCACCTCGCTCAGGGCATGGCGTTGGCGCGCTTCCAGCACCATGCGCCCCACCCTCGGGTCCAGCGGCAAACGCGCCAGCGAGCGCCCGAGTTCGGTGAGCTGGTTTTGCTCGTCCACCGCGGCCAATTCGGACAGCAGCTGGTAACCATCGGCAATCGCCTTGGGCCTGGGGGCCTCTAAAAACGGAAATTCGCTCACCTCGCCCAGGTGCAGCGACTTCATGCGCAAAATCACCCCGGCCAAGGAGCTGCGCAGAATTTCCGGTTCGGTGAAGGCGGGTCGGGCGGCAAAGTCTTTTTCGCCATACAGCCGAATGCACACGCCTTCGGCCACCCGGCCACAGCGGCCACTGCGCTGGTTGGCCGCGGCTTGGCTGATGGGCTCGATCAACAACTGCTCGACCTTGCTGCGAAAACTGTAGCGCTTGATGCGGGCGGTGCCCCCATCGATCACACAGCGAATGCCCGGCACGGTCAAGGATGTCTCGGCCACGTTGGTGGCCAGCACCACCCGGCGTTCGTGATGGGGTGCGAACACGCGCTCTTGGTCGGCCTGCGACAAACGCGAATACAAGGGCAGCACCTCGGTGCCGCGCAAGGCCGGTTGGCGCATCAAATGCCCCCGCAAATGATCGGCCGCATCACGGATTTCCCGCTCGCCGGGCAAAAACACCAGCACATCGCCTTGGCCGCGCGGGTCGCGCCACAGTTCGTCCAGCGCATCGGCGATCGCCTCGTTCAAGCCGTATTCACGGCTTTCTTCAAACGGGCGGTAGCGCAACTCCACCGGATAGGTGCGGCCCGACACCATGATCACCGGCGCTGGCCCCTGGGCCGAGGCAAAGTGCTTGGCAAAGCGCTCGGCATCGATGGTGGCCGAGGTCACAATGATTTTCAAATCCGGCCGGCGCGGCAATATTTGGCGCAAATAGCCCAGCAAAAAATCAATGTTCAGGCTGCGCTCATGGGCCTCGTCAATGATCAATGTGTCATAGGCCTGCAGCAAGGGGTCGGTTTGGGTCTCGGCCAGCAATATGCCATCGGTCATCAGCTTGACCGATGCGCCTGGGCCGATGCGGTCTTGGAAGCGAATTTTGTAGCCCACCACCTCCCCCAAGGGGGTTTGCAACTCGTCGGCAATGCGCTTGGCCACCGTGGTGGCGGCCATGCGCCGCGGCTGGGTGTGGCCAATCAGGCGCGGCTTTTGCCCCGGCTGGGCGCGCCCTGCGCCACGGCCCAAGGCCAAAGCCATTTTGGGCAATTGGGTGGTTTTGCCCGAACCGGTTTCACCGCACACGATCACCACGGGGTGCTGCTCGATCGCGGCCATGATGTCATCGCGGCGCGATGACACAGGCAGTTCGGTGGGGAATTCAATCTTCAAAGCGCGCGCCCAAGCGGGGGGATGTTCTGGGTGACAATCTGCGATTATCCGCTGAGCCCCCACCGCTTGACCCCATGTCCACCGTTTTCAACTTCACCTTTGTGCCCTGGTTTCGATCGGTGGCCCCCTATATCCACATGCACCGGGGCAAGACCTTTGTGGTGGGCATTGCAGGCGAAGCCATAGCCGCGGGCAAGTTGCCCAATTTGGTGCAAGACCTGGCCCTGATCCAAAGCATGGGGGTCAAGATCGTGCTGGTGCATGGCTTTCGCCCCCAGGTCAACGAACAACTCTTGGCCAAAGGCCATTCACCGCAGTACGTCAACGGCCTGCGCATCACCGACAGCGTGGCCCTGGACTGTGCCCAAGAGGCCGCCGGGCAGCTGCGCTACGAGATTGAAGCCGCCTTCAGCCAAGGCCTGCCCAACACCCCAATGGCCGGGGCCACGGTACGGGTGATGTCGGGTAACTTCATCACCGCGCGGCCAGTGGGCGTGGTCGATGGGGTGGACTTTCAACACTCGGGCTTGGTGCGCAAGGTCGATGTGCAAGGCATCACCCAAACCCTGCATGCCGGAGCGGTGGTGCTGCTCTCGCCATTTGGGTTTTCACCCACCGGCGAAGCCTTCAACCTCACCATGGAAGAGGTCGCCACCTCGGTGGCCTGCGCCTTGCAAGCCGACAAGCTGATTTTTGTCACCGAAACCCCGGGCATTCGGGTGCGCCCGCAAGACCCAGCAGGCGAGGACAACCCGATCGATACCGAACTGCCCTTGGCCGCGGCCGAGGCCTTGCTGGCCCAATTGCCCGCGGCCCAGTCGCCCACCGACATCCCGTTTTACCTGCAGCACTGCGTCACCGCCTGCAAGCGGGGGGTGGAGCGCAGCCACATCCTGCCCTTTGCGGTGGATGGGGCCTTGCTGCTGGAGGTGTATGTGCACGACGGCATTGGCACCATGGTGGTGGACGAAAAATTGGAGAGCCTGCGCGAGGCCACCCATGAAGATGTGGGCGGTATCTTGCAGCTGATCGAGCCCTTTGAGCGCGATGGCACCCTGGTCAAGCGCGACCGCACCGAGATCGAACGCGACATCGGCCAGTACACGGTGATCGAACACGATGGGGTCATTTTTGCCTGCGCGGCCATGTACCCCTACCCGGAAGCCCATTGCGCTGAACTGGCCGCGCTCACCGTTTCGCCCAGTTCGCAAGGCCAAGGCGATGGCGAGAAGGTGCTCAAGCGCATCGAGCAACGCTGCCGCGCCCAAGGCATTCAGCAAATTTTTGTGCTGACCACCCGCACCATGCACTGGTTCTTGAAACGCGGCTTTGTGCAAGCCGACATCGACGCTTTGCCCGAGTCGCGCAAACGCAAATACAACTGGGACCGCAAAAGCGTGGTCCTGATCAAAAAACTATCCTGACCCCCAAAAAAAGGGCCCCTTGCGGGGCCCTTGATCGTTGGGCCTGCCCCAAAGCAAGCCCCGGGGCATCAAAGCCCATTACTTGACGCTGGCCAAGGTTTTCTCGGCTTTGTTCACCAGGTTCACACCAATCTGGGGCTTCCACTTGCTGTAGACCGCGCGGGTGGCGCTGACAAATTGCTCGCGCTGGGCAGCGGTTGGGATCACCACCTTCACGCCCAGGGCCTCAATGTCTTTGAGCAAGGGGCGACCCGCTTCGACCAAACCGGCGCGGGCCAAGGCAATTTCTTGCTTGCCCGCGTCGACGGCGGCTTGGCGAACGATGTCGCGGTCTTGCGCGGTCCAGCTGTTCCAAATTTCTTTGTTGGCCACAAACACCAAGGGGTCGATCATGTAACCCCACATGGTGACGTTTTTCTGGCCCACGGTGTGCAGCTTGGCCGCCGTAAAGATGGAAACCGGGTTCTCTTGGCCATCGATCGCGCCGGAGGACAAAGCCGGTTGGGCATCGGCCCAGCTCATTTGCACCGGGTTGGCCCCCAAAGCGGTGAACATGTCGATGAACAAGGGCGAACCCACCACGCGGATTTTCAAACCCTTGAGGTCGGCCGGGGTGTTGATTTCGCGCTTGGAGTTGGTCAATTCGCGAAAGCCGTTTTCACCCCAGGCCAAGGGCACCACGCCTGATTTGTCCAAAATCGCAAAAATGTCTTTGCCCACCTCGCCACCGGTGAGGGCATCCAGGGAAGCGTAGTCTTTGATCAAAAAGGGCAAAGAGAACAGGTTGAGCTCTTTGACCTGGGGCGACCAGTTGATGGAGGAACCAATCGCCAAATCGATCACGCCTTGGCGGATGGCGGTGAACTCACGGGTTTGATCGCCGTTGATCAGCGACACGCCGGGGTACATCTTGATGTTGATGCGGCCTTGGGTGCGCTCGCGCACCAAATTGGCCCAAATCTCCCCGCCCTTGCCCCATGGGAAAGCCGTGCCCACCACGGTGGACATGCGGTACTCGGCTTTGTAGCCTGGGGGCAAAGCCTGTTGGGCTTGGGCCGACAAGCCCAGCAGGCCCAAACCCAAACACAAGGCGTTGAGCCAGTGGCGGCGGTTGGAAGTCGTTTTCATCAAATCTCCTGGTTAATAAAGGGGTGCATTCGCACCACGGTGAAAAAACAAGCCCGTCAGTACCCCAGGTATTGGGGCAACCACAAGGCCAAAGGCGGGTAAAACAGCACGGCCAACATGCTGATCATCATGGCCAGCACCAGCCACCATACCCAAGGAAAGGTTTGCTCCATGGAAACGCCGGCCATTTTGCATGAAACCATCAAATTGACCGCCATGGGCGGGGTGAACTGACCGACCGCCACCATCATGGTCAGCAAAATGCCAAACCACACCGGGTCCCATTGGTAGGCCCGCATCAAGGGCATGACCAGCGGCACAAAGATCAAAAAGATGGACACCCCGTCCAAGAACATGCCCACCACCAGCAACAAGGCCACCAACAACAACAGCGCGCCGGTGGAGCCCAGGCCGGTTTGCAAAATCGCTTGGGTGATCGGGTCGATGATGCTCAAGGTATTGACGGAATAGGCAAAGATCGAAGCCAAGCCGATGATGAGCAAGATGACGGCTGAGATTTCCGCCGCCTCTTTGAAGATGGGAAACAAATCGGCCGTCTTGATGGTGCGGTGGATGAACATGCCGACCAACAGGCCGTAGGCCACGGCCACGGCGGCCGCTTCGGTGGGGGTGAACCAGCCCATGCGCATGCCGCCCAAGATCAAAAACGGGGCCATCAACCCCCAAAAGGCCTCGCGCATGCTGGCCCAAAAGGGTGGCCGGTCTTGGCTGGCCTCGCCCTGGCCCAAACCGTGGCGGCGCGACAACCAAATCGTGGGCAAGATCAAGGCCAAACCGGCCAAGATGCCCGGCACCATGCCAGCGGCAAACAAGGCTGGCACCGAAGCCCCCGGCACCAAAACGCTGTACACAATCAGGGCAATCGAAGGCGGGATCAGGATGTCGGTGGCCGCGGCCGCACCGATCACCGAGGCCGAAAAAGCCGCCGGGTAGCCCGAGCGGGCCATGGCAGCGATCATCACACCGCCCACGGCAGCGGCATTGGCCGGGCCGGAGCCGGAAATACCGCCCAAAAACATGGCCACCATGATGGCCACCACCGGCAACATGCCCGGTCCACGCCCAATGATGGCCACGGCAAAATTCACCAGGCGCTGGGCCACGCCCGAGCGGTCAAAGATGGACCCCACCAACACAAACATGGGCAGCGCCAGCAAGGGGTATTTGGTCAGCGAGGCATAAAAGTTCTGCGGCACGGCCAGCAATCCGAAATGGGCCGTGTCCACATTGGCCAGGCCAATGGCCAGCACCCCGCCCAAACCCAGGGCCACCCCAATCGGCACACCGGCCAACATCAGCAGCACAAAACTGACAAACAGCAAGGCGCCGATCATGCTTGACCCCGCAAGCGCTGAAAGCGCTGCACCGCCCGGGTGCACACCACGCCACAAAAAATCGGCAGCCACACCGAATACCACCACTTGGGCACCCCAATGGCTGGCGAGGTTTCGTCGTAGCGGAATTCGTCCCAAGCCATTTGCGCCGACAACACGCCCATCACGGCAAACAACCCTGCATTGGACAGGGCCGACAACAAGGCCAAACGCTGCTGGCGCTGGGCCGAGCCGCGTTCAAAGAAAAACTCCACCCGGATGTGGGTGTCGCGCACCAAGGCGGCGGCGCTGCCGGCCATGGCCAACAAGAGCATCAAAATGCAGGAGATCTCTTCGGTCCAGGCAAACGACTGATCGGTGAAGTACCGCACCACCACATTGACCAAAGTGATCAGCAACAAAATGGCCAACAGGCTCGCGCCCAAGCGGTCTTCAATGGAAGCGGAAGGAGAGGACATGGGCGCGCACAAAAGCCATAGCTGGAAAGCCCATGAGCATAGCGCACCGAACCGGGGCTGGGCTGACGCTGGCACCCCCAAGCGCGCCCACCGACCGCTACACTCCCCGGCCAAACCTTCGCAAGCCCCCAAACCTTTGGAGCGCCCCTTGTCAGACCCCGCCCGAATTCCCCTGCTGCAACGGCTTTATGCCCAAATGGCGCGCATCCGCGCCTTTGAAAATGCGGCCGAAACCCTCAGCCAAGGCGGTGTCAGCGCCTATAACAAAACCGCCGACGGCAGCGCCAAAGTGCGCGGCCCCCTGCACCTGTCCACCGGCCAAGAGGCGGTGGCGGTGGGCGTGTGCGCCCATTTGCGCGCCAGCGACTACCTCACCTCCACCCACCGTGGCCACGGCCACACCCTGGCCAAAGGGGCCGACTTGAGCCGCATGATGGGCGAGTTGTATGGCAAGTCCAATGGCTTCAACGGCGGCAAAGGCGGCTCCATGCACATCGCCGATTTTTCGGTCGGCATGCTCGGGGCCAATGGCGTGGTGGCCGCTGGCCTGCCGATTGCCACTGGCGCGGCCCATGCGCAAAAACTGCTCGGGCGCGACGACATCACGGTGTGCTTTTTTGGCGATGGCGCGATCAACCGTGGCCCTTTTTTAGAGGCCCTCAATTGGGCCCAGGTGCACCAACTGCAGGTGCTGTTTGTGTGTGAAGACAACCGCTGGAGCGCCACCACCGCCAGCGGCCCGATGATCGCAGGCGATGGAGCCTCCGCGCGCAGCGAAAGCCTGGGCATCGCCGCTGCCGCGGTCGATGGCAACGATGTGCTGGCCGTGCACGACTTGGCCGAGCAACTGGTGGGCGCGGTGCGATCGGGCGCAGGCCCGCGCTTGCTGCATGCCCTGACCTACCGCATCAAAGGCCATGTGTCGGTGGACCTGGCCGCTTACCGCGACCCGGCCGAAGTGGCCGCCGCCATGCACAACGACCCGCTGGCCAAGGCCCGCGAGCGCTTTGTGGCCATGGGCGGGACCTCCGCCGCCTTGGATGCCATTGATGCCCAGGCCAGCGCCGAGGTGGCCCAGGCCATGCAAACCGCCGATGCCGCCCCTTGGCCGGAGCCCGCCGGTGCATTCACCGACATCCAAACCACAGGAGATGGCCAGTGGTACTGAAGCAATTGCCCCAATGGAGTTACAGCGAGGCGGCGGTTCAGGCCCTGGCCTTGGAGATGCAAGCCGACCCACGCGTGGTGGTGGTCGGCGAGGACGTGGGCCGGGGCGGTATTTTTGGCCAATACAAAGGCCTGCAAGCGCAATTTGGCCCCACGCGCGTGATCGACACCCCCATCAGCGAAGCCGCCATCATGGGCGGCGGCGTGGGCATGGCCTTGGCCGGGTTGCGCCCAGTGGTGGAAATGCGGGTGGTCGACTTTGCCCTGTGCGCGATGGATGAAATCGTCAACCAAGCGGCCAAAAACCGCTATATGTTTGGCGGCCAAGGCCGGGTGCCTTTGGTGGCGCGCATGCCCATGGGCATTTGGGACGCTTCGGCCGCGCAGCATTCGCAGTCGCTGGAAGCCTGGTTCGCCCATTTGCCCGGCCTGGTGGTGGTCTGCCCGGGCAACCCCCAAGACAACCACAGCTTGCTGCGCGCCGCGCTGCAAAGCGGCGATCCGGTGATTTACATGGAGCACAAAACCCTGTGGGGTCAAACCGGCCCGGTGGACGTGGACTTCCAGGTGCCCTTGGGCAAAGCCGCCATCCTGCGGCCAGGTGACCAGGTGACCCTGGTCAGTTGGAGCCGCCAATTGCTGGCCTGCCAAGCCGCCTGCCAAAGCCTGGCCGACCAGGGTATTTCGGTGGAACTGATCGACCTGCGCACCCTGTGGCCTTGGGACCGTGACACGGTGCTCAACTCTTGTGCCAAAACCGGCCATTTGCTGGTGGTGCACGAAGCCGTACAGGCCGCCGGTTTTGGCGCAGAAATCGCCGCCACCGTGGCCGAGCAGTTGGGCGTGCGGGTCAAGCGCCTGGGCGCGCCGCGCATCCCTGTGGGCTATTCGCCGGGCTTGGAGGCCGTGGCACGCATTGGCCCTCAGGCCATTGAAGCGGCCGTTCAGAATTTGTTGGCACCCCGCGCCTCCGCTTGATGGATGCCGCCCGCGCCAACCGGCAGGTCCCAGGGCTTTGCAAAGCTTGCTAAAGTCCGCCCCATTCAATTTGGAGAATCAAGCACATGGCACGCACCGTTCAATGCATCAAACTCGGACAAGAAGCCGAGGGTTTGGATTTCCCGCCCTACCCGGGCGAGTTGGGCAAACGCATTTGGGAAAGTGTCAGCAAACAGGCCTGGGCCGACTGGCTCAAGCACCAAACCATGTTGGTCAATGAGAACCGCCTGAATTTGGCCGATCTGCGCGCCCGCCAATACCTGGCCCGCCAAATGGAAAACCATTTTTTCGGCGATGGTGCCGACGCGGCCCAGGGCTATGTGCCCCCCAGCGCATAACGCGCCATTCACCGCCTGAACAACGCCGCCAAGCCGCATGAGCGCTGAGGGACCCGGCCCCGACCTGGTCCCGCCACCCATCCGCCAAGCTTTGCATACCAGTGGTTTGCTGGCCAGCCCATCGGCCTGGGCCGGTCATGCACACTGGACCTTGCGCTTGCCCGAAACCGACTGGGTTTTGGCCCTGCTGGGCACCTGGGCGGTTTGGCGGTCCGAACCCCAAGCCCCCCAACGCCTGCACCTGCTGGTGTGCGTGGCGCAAGCCCCCAGCCCCCAGGATTGGGCCGATGCGTCGAACGGCTGGCCAAGCTTGCAGCCCTTGGCCAGCGAATGCGCCCAAGCCTGCTGGGGTTTGCTGCCCGGCTTGCATGCCATCGGCCTGGCCCAAGGCCGCTTGCAACTGATGATCTGGGTCGGCCACGGCCCAGCCGCGCAATCTTGGCTGGACCAAACCCCGCACCAGCTGTGGGCCTTGCCCCCCACCCGCCTGTCGGGGCCAGCCCATGTGACCAACACCGCATCAACCCCAGCGCGCTGTGCCACACCGGTGGTGGCGGCCCAAGGCCAGGCCTTGGTGCTGGGCAGTGGGCTGGCCGGGGCCAGTGCGGCTTGGGCTTTGGCCCAGCGCGGCTTTTCGGTCACGGTGCTCGATGGCGGGCCCACACCGGCCCATGGGGCTTCCGGCTTGCCGGTGGGTTTGATGGCCCCGCATGTGTCTGGTGACGACAACCCCTTGTCGCGCCTGACCCGCGCAGGCTTGCGCCGGGTGCTCGACCATGCCCAGGCCCACCTGCAAGCGGGCACCGATTGGTGCGCCAGCGGATTGCTGGAGCGGCGCATGGGCGACAAAGCCCGCCGTGGCCGCTGGCCCCAGGCCTGGCGGGATGCCGCATCGGCCGATGGCCTGCCCTTGGTGGCCGCTGCACAGGAATGGTTTTTCCCGGCCAGTGCCGCGCAGCATCTGCAAGCCGGTCTGCCCGCGCCCGACGACACCGGGTCCGATGCCCCCAAAGGCATTTGGCACCGCCAAGCCGGGTGGATGAAGCCCGCCCGCCTGGTGGCCTCTTTGCTGGACCACCCGCACATCCGTTGGCAAGGCCATGTCCGCATCGACAGCTTGCAGCCCGGCAGCGCGCCCCACACCTGGCTGGCGCGCAGCGAGCGGGGCGAGTCGTTCAGCGCCGAACAGGTGGTCGTCGCCTTGGGGCCGTCCAGCGCCGCTTTGTTGCAGGCACTGTGTCCCCAAGCGGCCTGGCCACTGGAGGCCTTGCGCGGCCAGGTCACCGGCGGGCCCATGGATGCGCCAGCCCGGGCTTGGGCACCGCCCCACCCGGTCAACGGGCTGGGCAGCTTTTTGGGCGATGTGCCGATGGCCGATGCGGGCCGCATGTGGTGGTATGGATCCACCTACGACCACCTACGGCACCAAGCCATTTGCCTGCCCCAAGACCGCGACAGCAACCTGGCCCAGGTGCAGACCTTGTTGCCCCGCTTGGCAGCGCATCTGTCTTCGGGCGCATCACCGCCCACCGATCAATGGATGGGTTTGCGCGACTGGTCCGGGGTTCGCTGCACCACCTCCGACCGCTTGCCGGTGGTCGGGCCGCTGGCCCCCTTGGGTGCGCCCGGGGTTCATGTGTTGACGGCCTTGGGCTCGCGCGGCATCAGCTTGGGGCTGTTGTGCGGCCAATTGCTGGCGGCACAAATTTGTGGCGAACCCTTGCCCGTGGAACCCCAGCTGGCCCATTTGCTCCGGCCAAATCGCTTTAAAAATAAGCCATAACCGACTGATATTAAATAAATTTATGCACCTTTATGTGATTTGTTCATATACCCCAAACTAAATAATCGTTGGTTTTGATATAACGCATCTATACAGTTCGACAACTCCCCCAACGGGCCTTGCCCCAGCTACCGCATGTACGCTTACACCGACTTTGACCGCCAATTTGTGCGCGATCGCGCCGATCAATACCGCGACCAGTTGACGCGCCACCTGGCGGGCCAGTTGAGCGACGATGCCTTTCGCCCCCTGCGGCTGCAAAACGGTTGGTATGTGCAGCGCTACGCGCCCATGTTGCGGGTGGCCGTGCCGTATGGCGAGTTGTCCTCGGCCCAGGTGCGGGTGCTCGCGCGCATCGCCCGCGAATACGACCAGCCCGAAGCCGCCTTGCTTGAGCAGGCCCAGCGCCAGCAAGATGCCATTGGACAGGCACCCGCGCCGCGTTTGGTCACCGGCACCGCCCATTTCACCACCCGCCAAAACGTGCAATTCAACTGGATTCCCTTGGCCCGCAGCGCCGATGTGATGGATTTGCTGGCCTCGGTGGACATGCATGGCATCCAGACCAGCGGCAACTGCATCCGCAACATCACCAGCGACGAGCGCGCGGGCATTGCCCCCGATGAGGTGGCAGACCCCCGGCCATTTGCCGAAATCATGCGCCAATGGAGCAGTTTGCACCCCGAATTTGCCTTTCTGCCGCGCAAATTCAAAATTGCCATCACTGGGGCCTTGGAAGACCGCGCCGCCACCGCTTGGCACGATGTGGGCCTGCAAATGCGGCGCAATGAACAAGGCGAGCTGGGCTTTCGGGTGCTCGCCGGTGGGGGCATGGGCCGCACACCGGTGATCGCCAGCGAGCTCAAAGCCTTTTTGCCCTGGCACCAGATCCTCAACTATTTGGAAGCGGTGGTGCGCGTCTACAACCTGTGGGGCCGCCGCGACAACCTGTACAAGGCCCGGATCAAGATTTTGATCAAGGCCGAAGGCCAGCGCTACATCGACGAGGTGGAGGCCGAATACCAGCGCATCCTCGACCAAGACGGCGCACCCCACACCATCACCGAGGCCGAGCTGGCCCGGGTGAGCCAATGTTTTGCACCCCCCGCCGCGCCCCAAGCCAGCTCCAGCCAGCAAAAAATGCAGCGCATCTTGGATGTGGCCGCCCATGACGATGCCGAGTTCACCCGCTGGCTGCACCAAAACGTGGCCGCGCACCGCGACCCGCGGTTGCGCATCGTCACCTTGTCGTTCAAACGCCTGGGACAAGCCCCAGGAGATGCCACGGCCGATCAACTCGATGCCGCGGCCGCTTTGGCCGATGCCTTTTCTGCCGGGGAGTTGCGCGTCTCGCACGACCAAAACCTGGTGCTGCCTTGGGTGGCATGCGACCAATTGCCCGAACTGTGGCGGCAGGCACGCAAACTCGGCCTGGCCCAGCCCAATGTGCGCATGCTCACCGACATGATCGCCTGCCCAGGCGGCGACTACTGCGCCCTGGCCAACGCCCGCTCTTTGCCGATTGCCGCGGCCATCACCGAGCGCTACCAAGACCTGGATGAATTGTTCGACCTGGGCGAAATCGATTTGCACATCAGCGGCTGCATCAACTCCTGCGGCCACCACCACAGCGGCCACATTGGCATATTGGGCGTGGACAAAGACGGTCAGGAGTGGTACCAAATCACCCTGGGCGGCTCAGACGGCTCGGCCTTGAGCGGATCGCCCCAACCCGGCAAGGTGGTGGGGCCTTCTTTTTCAGCCCACGAGGTGGTGGGGGTGATCGAGTCGGTGCTGGAAACCTACCGCGACCAGCGCATCAGCGGCGAGAGCTTTGCCAGCACCCTGCAACGCTTGGGCCATGAACCCTTCAAGCAAGCGGCCAATGCCAGCCGCATGCCCGCCCCCGCCCAACACAGCCCCGCATAAAAGCCCGACCATGCCCCAACTGCCCTTGCAATTGCTGCGCGCACCGCTGCCCGACAGCGCCAATGAAGCTGGCGTGCTGCGCCTGGCCAACGATGCCGACCTCCAAACCGTGGACCTGCACCAGGTCCACCGCATTGAGTTGAACTTTCCCAAATTCACCGATGGCCGCGCCTACAGCCAAGCGTGGCGCTTGCGCCGCCGCCATGGCTTTGAAGGCGACATCCGCGCCTGCGGCGATGTGCGGGTGGACCAATTGCAGCAAATGGCCCGCAGCGGTTTTAGCAGCGCGGTGCTGATCGAGGGCCAAGACCTGGCCTTGGGCCAACAGCTGCTGTCGCGCTTCCATGGCTTTTACCAAGGCGATGCGCTGCATGCCCAACCCCATTTCCAGCCCGCCACAGGTTCGCAGGCCAGCGGGGGTGCGGCATGACCCCCTCTGCCTTGCGTTCGCCCCAAGCGGCCAGCAAAGCCACCCAATTGCATGCCCAGCCCAGCCCCGACTTTGAGGCCAAACTGGCGCAAACGCGGGCCTTGTTACAGCGCGCCGCGCGCGCGTATGCGCCGCTCAAACAAGCCTCCAGCTTGGGGGCCGAAGACGTGGTCATCACCCAACTGATCAACCAGCTGCAACTGGCCATCCCGGTGTTTGTGCTCGACACCGGCGCACTGCACCCCGAAACCACCGCCTTGCTCGAGCGCACGCAGGCCTTCTCCAGCACGCCAGTGGAAATCTACCAACCCCAACGCTCGGCGGTGTTGAATTTTGTGCGCCACCCTGGGCAAGCGGCCATCTACCGCAGCAGCGCCGAGCGCCAAGCCTGCTGCCAAATCCGCAAGCTCGAGCCCTTGGCCCGGGCCTTGGTGGGCCAGCGCGCTTGGGTCACGGGTTTGCGCCGCGAACAATCCAACGCCCGCGCCGATGTCAAAGCCGAGCAAGCCGATGTGCAAAACGGCGCGGAGCTGACCAAGATCAACCCCTTGGTGGAATGGACCTGGGGCGACGTGTGGCACTACATCGCCAGCCACGGTGTCGACTACAACCCCTTGCACGACCAGTTCTTCCCCAGCATTGGCTGCGCGCCTTGCACCCGGGCCATCAGCTTGGGGGAAGACTTTCGCGCTGGCCGCTGGTGGTGGGAAAACGCCTCGGCCAAAGAATGCGGGCTGCATGCCCCTGCCGCGCCCAGCCCAAGCAACCCAGCGCCCACCCCTTCCGGAGCCCCTGCATGAATGCCCGCACCGCACCCGACCTGCTCGCACCGCTGAACAACGCCCACTTGGATGCCTTGGAAGAGGAGACCATCTTCATCCTGCGCGAAGTGACCGCCACTTTTGATCGCCCCACCCTGCTGTTTTCGGGCGGCAAAGACTCCTTGGTGATGCTGCGTTGCGCCGAAAAAGCCTTTTTGGACGGCCAGGGCGGGGGCCGACTGCCTTTTCCCCTGCTGATGATCGACACCGGGCACAACTTCCCCGAGGTGACCGACTTTCGCGACCAGCGGGCCCAAGAATTGGGGGCCGAGCTGATTGTGCGCAGCGTGGAAGACTCGATGCGCCGTGGCACGGTGCGGCTGGCCCATCCGGGCGAGAGCCGCAATGCGCACCAATCGGTCACGCTGCTGGAGGCGATTGAAGAGTTTCGCTTTGATGCCTTGATGGGTGGGGCGCGGCGCGACGAGGAAAAAGCCCGCGCCAAAGAGCGCATCTTCAGCCACCGCGACAGCTTTGGCCAATGGCAGCCCAAGGCCCAGCGGCCTGAGCTGTGGAACCTGTTCAATACCCGCTTGCACCCGGGGGAGCATTTCCGGGTGTTTCCCATCTCCAACTGGACCGAGTTGGACGTGTGGCAATACATCGCCCGCGAGCGCATTGCCCTGCCCTCTATTTATTACAGCCACCCGCGTGCGGTGGTCGAGCGCCGTGGTTTGCTGGTGCCCGTCACCGAACTCACCCCGGCTCGCCCGGGCGAAGAGGTGGTGCAGCGCGATGTGCGCTTTCGCACCGTGGGCGACATCACCTGCACCTGCCCGGTGGCCAGCATGGCGGCTTCGCCCGAGCAAATAGTCATCGAAACCTTGGACGGCGAGGTCAGCGAGCGCGGTGCCACCCGCATGGACGACCAAACCTCAGACGCTTCCATGGAAAAACGCAAATTTGAAGGGTACTTCTGATGGGCAACACCCAATCCGCCTTGAAATTCATCACCTGTGGCTCGGTCGACGACGGCAAAAGCACCTTGATCGGCCGCTTGCTGGTCGACACCAAGGCCGTGCTGCAAGACCACCTGGCCGGTGTGCAACGCCACGGCTCGACCGACTTGGCTTTGCTCACCGACGGCCTGAGCGCCGAGCGCGAGCAAGGCATCACCATCGATGTGGCTTACCGGTACTTCTCCACCGAACAACGCAAGTTCATCATTGGCGATGCGCCGGGCCATGAGCAGTACACCCGCAACATGGTCACCGCCGCCTCCAGCGCCGATGCCGCCGTGGTGCTGGTCGATGCCACCAAACTCGATGCCGCCAACCCGCAATTGACCCTGCTGCCGCAAACCCGCCGCCACAGCCTGTTGCTCCAACTGCTGCGGGTGCCCTCGATCGTGCTGGCCATCAACAAACTCGATGCGGTGGACCATCCCCAGCAGGCCTTTGAAAACATCCGCGCCGCCTTGCTGCACTTCGCCGCCCAAGCGGGCATCGAGGTGGCCGCCGTGGTGCCCATCTCGGCCCTGCACGGTCACAACGTGGCCCGGCCTGAGCCTGGATGGTGTGGCCACGACGGGCCCAGCTTGCTCGACATCTTGCACGGCCTGCCCTGCACCGAGGCCGAGCACCACCTGCCCCTGAGCGCGCCGGTGCAATGGGTGGAAAAACAGCATGACCGCGCCCACACCCACCAGGGTCGGCGCATTTTTTGGACCCGACTGGCCACCGGCCAGGTCCGGGTGGGCGACCCGGTCAAGGTCTTTCCCAGTGGCCAAATCGCCCAAGTCGCGCAAGTGCTCAGCAGCGTGCGCCAAGCGCAAAGCGTGTCGGCTGGCCACAGCGCTGGCGTGGTGCTTGACCGCGAGCTCGATGTGTCGCGCGGCGACTGGTTGCTGGCCGATACCGGCCCCCACGCGGTTTGGCCGGGCCCGTCCCGCAGCGAAATCCGCGCCACCGTGGCCTGGCTCGACGACGAGCCCTTGGTGGTGGGCCGGGTTTACTGGGCGCTGCACGGCCACCGCTGGGTCAAGGCCCGGGTCAAAACCATCGAGCACCGCATCGACATCCACAGCTTGGCAGCGCTGGATGCCAGCGAGTTGCCGCCCAATGCGATCGGCCAAGTGGTGCTGAGCCTGCAACAAGCCCTGCCGGTCAGCCCTTACGCCAGCTCGCGCACCTTGGGCTCACTGGTCTTGGTCGACCCGACCAGCCACCGCACGGCGGGTGCGGTGTTGGTCTCGGCCTGAAAACCGCCACCCACAAGCCGCTTTGAGGTCAATCTCAGGCCCATGCCGTGGCCTGGGGTGGCTGGCCTTAAAATGAATTCACCTTCAGTTCACACATCGTCACCATGACCCACGTTGTCACCGAATCTTGCATCCGTTGTAAATACACCGACTGTGTCGATGTTTGCCCTGTCGATTGTTTCCGCGAAGGCCCCAACTTCCTCACCATCGACCCCGACGAGTGCATTGACTGCGCCGTTTGCATCCCCGAATGCCCGGTCAATGCCATTTATGCCGAGGAAGATGTGCCCAGCGACCAAGTCCACATGATCGCCCTCAACGTCGAGTTGGCCCGTTCCGGCTGGCCCAGCATCACCAAGCGCAAAATCCCCCTGCCCGATGCCGACGACTGGAAAGACAAAACGGGCAAGTTGAGCGAGTTGACCCGCTGAACGCCCCCTCTCCCCTGCGCCCAGCCCCCGCCATCTGCACCGATGCGCTGATCATTGGTGCTGGGCCGGTGGGCCTGTTCCAAGCCTTTCAACTGGGCCTGCAAGACATCCGCTGCCACATCGTGGACAGCTTGCCCCATGCGGGCGGCCAATGCACCGAGTTGTATGGCGACAAGCCGATTTACGACATCCCGGGCCTGCCCCGCTGCACCGGCCGCGAACTCATCGAGCGCTTGCAAACCCAGGTCAAACCCTTTGCGCCGGTGTTTCACGGGGGCCACAGCGTGAGCCACTTGGCCCCCGAGGGTGACGGTTTTGCGGTGCAAACCAGCCAGGGCAGCTGCTTTCAAGCCCGCAGCGTGGTCGTCGCCGCTGGCGTGGGCGCTTTTGAGCCGCGCAGCCTGCCGCAAGCGGCCTTCAAGCCTTTGCACGGGCAACACGTCTTTTTTGCCGGACAAGACCCCCGCGTGTTTGCCGCGCAAGACTGTTTGGTGGTGGGCGGGGATGCTGCCGCCTTGGAAGCCGCGCTGCAATTGTGTGAGGCACCAGCGGGTTTGGCCCCGCGCCAAGTGGGCCTAATGCACCGGCGCGATGTCTGGGATGCCCCCACTGACTTGATCGAGCGCATGCGCCAAGCTGTGCAAACCGGGGCGTTGGCCCTGCACATCGGTCAATTGACCGAGCCCGGCTTGCAGGGCCAGCGCATGCAGTCGGTGCAATGGGTGGACAGTGCCGGGGCCACCCACGATGTGCCCTGCACCGCCATTTGGGTGCAACTGGGTTTGTCGCCCCAGTTGGGGCCCATTGCCCAATGGGGCCTGGCCATGCAGCGCAAGCAATTGGTGGTCGACAGCGCCAGCTTTGCCACGTCGGTGGCAGGCATTTTTGCGGTGGGTGACATCAACACATACCCGGGCAAGCAAAAGCTGATTCTGTGCGGCTTTCACGAGGCCACCTTGGCCGCATTTGCCATCGCCCAGCATGTGCGGCCCGAGCGCAAAACCACGCTGCAATACACCACCACCTCAAGCCACCTGCACCGCTTGCTGGGGGTGGATGGGCGATAATGCGCCCGCTTGCCAACGGCAAGTCGCTGGGGGTGCCGAGGCTTTGCCAAGCAAAGCCGACGCTGAGAAAGTCCCTTTGAACCTGATTGAGGTAATCCTCGCGCAGGGAAGCATGCAGCACCACATCCCTTTGGGGTTTTGACGGTCTGCGCATTTCCTGTGTCAACGTGAAAGAAGACACAACGTGGAAAACACATCCAACCAAGCCCTGACCCCGGTCAGCCCCGACCAACGCGTGTTCGATGCGCGCAGCCATGCCAGCCTGTGGTTCAGCCTGGGCGTGGGCCTGCTGGTGATGCAAGTGGGGGCCTATTTGGTGCCCGCTGTGGGCACCCAAGATGCCGTGTGGGCCATATTGCTGGGGTCTTTGCTGGGGGCCGGTTTGCTGGCTTGGACCGCCCGGATTGGCTGCGACAGCGGCTTGTCCAGCGCGGGCTTGATGCACCAGGTCTATGGCCCATCGCTGGCCCGCCTGCCGGTGCTGCTCAACATCGTGCAATTGATCGGCTGGACCTCTTTTGAATTGGTGGTGATGCGCGACGGCAGTGCCGCCATCTTGCAGCAAACCTGGGGCCTGGACCCCACCGCGCCGCTGACCTTGGCCCTGAGCACCTTGGTGTGGGGGGCGGTGTTGGCCGCCTTGATGGCAGGCAGCATGTTGGGCCTGGTGCGCGGTTTCATCAGCCGCTGGGGCTTGCCCCTGGTGGTGTTGTCGCTGCTGTGGCTGAGCTGGCATTTTGTGGGCGTGGCCCAGGCCAAAGGCTGGGAGTCGATTTGGAACCGCCCCGGCGCGGGCGGCATGAGCCCGATCAACGCCTTGGATTTGGTGGTGGCCATGCCCGTGTCTTGGCTGCCCCTGGTGGCCGATTACGCCCGCCACGGCCGCAGTGGCCGCAGCACCTTGGGGGGAACCTGGTTGGGCTATGCGCTGGCCAATGTGTGGTGCTACGCCTTGGGTGTGCTGGTGGCCTCGGTGGTCGAGCCGGGCACCGACTTGGTCACCGCTTTGCTGCTGGCGCAAGGCGGCTTGCTGGCGCTGGGTTTGATCTTGCTCGACGAACTCGACAACGCCTATGGCGATGTTTATTCAGGTGCCCTGTCGGCCCACAGCCTGCGCCCGCAAACCCCGTTGAAGCGCTTTGGTCTGTGGGGCGCGGCCCTGTGCACCGCCTTGGCCATGGCCTTGCCCATGCACAGCCTGGAGCCGTTTTTGCTCATGCTCAGCTCGGTGTTTGTGCCATTGTTTGGGGTGATCATTGGCCGCTTGGGCTTGGGCAGCGGCACCGCCCCAAGCAGCCCCAGCGGGGTCAACCCGGGGGCCACCGCGCTGTGGCTGGCGGGCATTGGCCTGTACCACGCGCTGGCCACCTGGGCCCCAACCTGGGGTTCGGCCTTGCCCACCCTGGCCGTGACCTTGTTGCTGGGTTACTGGACCCGGCCCATGGCCCCCCTCAAAGCGCTGTGAGGTGGCTGGCGTGAGGCGCAAAACCGTGGTTGAGCGGGCCATGCCCATGGCCGGTTTGGACTTTGGCACCGCCTTCAATGGCTTGCAAGATATAAGCACGCGCCAAGGTGACGGCTTGTTCCAGGCCATGGCCCAAGGCCAGGTGCGCGGCTATCGCCGACGACAGGGTGCAGCCCGTGCCATGCACATTGCTGCTGGCAATGCGAGGCGAGGCCAGGCGCAGCGGCTCGGCCTGCGGCTGCACCAGCCAGTCGACCACCTCCGCGCCCGGCAAATGCCCGCCCTTGAGCAAAACCGCGCGCGCGCCCATGGCCAGCAAGGCGTGGGCGGCGGCTTGCAAGGCCGTGGGGTCGCTCAAGGGCTGGCCCAACAACCAAGCGGCTTCGTCCAAATTGGGCGTGATCAGGCTGGCGCGGGGGAATACCTCGCTCACCAATACGGCCATGGTGTCCTCGGCGATCAAGCGGTCGCCGCTGGTGGCCACCATCACCGGGTCAAACACCACATGCGCGGGCTGGTAGCGGTCCAAGGCCCAGGCCACGACCCGGGCCACCTCGGGCGTGTGCAACATGCCGATCTTGATGGCATCCACCCCGATGTCGTCCATCACCGACTGGATTTGCGCCTGCAAAAATTCTGCTGGCACCGCATGGATGGCTTGCACGCCCAGCGTGTTTTGCGCGGTCAATGCGGTGATGGCACTCATGCCGTAGCAGCCCAAGGCGGCAAAGGTTTTCAAGTCGGCCTGAATGCCCGCGCCGCCGCCGCTGTCCGATCCGGCAATGGTCAAAACACGGGCGTAACGGTGGGTGTGGGTGGGCTTCATGCCCGGCATTATCAAGAAAGTGCGGTGTCCGCATGAGCCATCAGCCTTGGAGCGTGGTGTTGGGCGCTGGCCTGATGGGCCGCTTGCTGGCCCATCAATTGGCCTTGGAAGGCCACCGGGTCGAGGTTTTTGAGGCCCAACAAGCCGATGCCCAAGGCGCGGCCGCGCGGGTAGCTGCGGCCATGCTGGCCCCGCTGGCCGAATCGGCCATCACCGAATTGAGCGTGGTGCGCATGGGCCAACATGGTTTGGGGCGTTGGCCCGAATTGCTGGCCCCCTTGCCCAGGTCGGTGTTTTTTCAGCAAAACGGCACCCTGATTCTGTGGCACCGCCAAGACGCGGGCGAGGCCCGCCGCTTCACCCAGGTGCTGGCCCAAACCCAGCTCGCCTGCCCCAGTTTGCCCGCTGCCGAAATGCTCACCGCCAGCGCGGTCTCAGCCCACGAGCCCGCCCTGGCCGAGCGCTTTGCCCAGGCCCTGTACCTGCCGGGCGAAGGCCAACTCGACAACCGCGAGTTGCTCGACGCTTTGCTGCTGGGCTTGCAACTGCAACAGGTGGCCTTGCACTGGGGCTGCCCCCGCAGTCCCAACGACTTTGCCCCCGGCAAACCCGGTCAACCCGATTGGGTGTTTGACTGCCGTGGCCTGGGGGCCAAGCCGCAGTGGTCGGACTTGCGCGGCGTGCGCGGCGAAGTCATTCGCTTGCACGCGCCGGGCGTACAGCTGTCGCGCCCAACCCGATTGGTTCACCCGCGCTACCCCATCTACATCGCGCCCAAGCCCAACGATGTGTTTGTCATCGGTGCCACCGAAATCGAAACCGAAGACCTGTCGCCCGCCAGCGTGCGCTCCACGCTGGAGTTGCTCAGCGCGGCCTACACCGTGCACCCGGGTTTTGGCGAGGCGCGCATCATGGAGGTGGCCACCCAAGCGCGCCCCACACTGGCCGACAACCTGCCGCACATCCGCTGCCTGGGGCCGCGCAGCGTGCAAATCAACGGTTTGTACCGCCATGGTTTTTTGATCGCCCCGGCCATGCTCGATGCCTTGGTGCAGTGGCTGCGCACCGGCCAACACCGCATGGCCGACAATTGGGGCTTGCGCTTTGACACCGCCCCATGAACGCCCCCCTGGAAACCATCCCCGTGTTGATCAATCAGCAGCCGCATCAGCTGCCCGCCGGTGCCACTTTGGCCGACGCGGTTGCACAGTTTGGCATTGCGCCGCCGTTTGCCGCTGCGGTCAATTTGCAGTTTGTGCCCCGCAGCCAGTACCACTTGCACCCCTTGCAAGCCCAAGATGCGATTGAACTCATTGCGCCCATCACCGGCGGCTAAAGTCACCCCATGAACCCGCACAGCCCCTCAGCCACTGGCCCTGACGCAGACCCCTTGGTCCTGTACGGCCAAAGTTTCCCCAGCCGTTTGCTGCTGGGCACCTCGCGCTACCCCTCGCCCACCATCATGGCGCAAGCGGTGGACCGTGCCCAACCGGCCATGCTCACCGCCTCCTTGCGCCGCCAAACCGCGCAAGGGGACCACTCGGCCTCGTTTTGGAAGCTGCTGCAAGCCATGGGCGTGCCCGTGCTGCCCAACACCGCGGGTTGCCACAGCCTGCAAGAGGCCATCACCACCGCCGAAATGGCCCGCGAGGTGTTTGAAACCGATTGGATCAAGCTCGAACTGATTGGCGACGACTACAGCTTGCAGCCCGACACCTTGAACCTGCCTGAAGCCGCAGCACGCCTGATCCAAAGCGGCTTCAAAGTTTTGCCGTATTGCACCGAGGACTTGGTGCTGTGCCAAAAACTGGTCGATGTGGGTTGCCAAGCGGTCATGCCCTGGGCCGCGCCCATTGGCACGGGCAAAGGCCCCATCAACCCCTATGCCCTGCGCATGCTGCGCGAGCGCTTGAACGTGCCCATGATCGTGGACGCTGGCCTGGGCCTGCCCTCGCACGCCTGCCAGGTGATGGAATGGGGCTATGACGCGGTGCTGCTCAACACCGCAGTGGCCCTGGCCCAAAACCCGGTGGCCATGGCCGGTGCCTTTGCCGATGCGGTGAACGCCGGACGCGCGGCATTTTTATCCGGTGCCATGCAGGCCCAAGAAACCGCCCAGGCCAGCACCCCGGTGCTGGGCACCCCGTTTTGGCACCAAGCATGAGGGCCCCGGGCAAGCCCGCCTCCAGGCCACACGGCCCCGCAAGCTTTTGACACCGATGACAAACCTCCCAACCTGGGCCGAACAAATCGCCCGCCAGCATGCGGCTTTGCAAATTGGTGCGCCTGTTTCGCTTGAACATGCCCAGCGCAGCGGCGATGTCGGTTTGCCCGAACCACAGGCGGCGGCCCTGCTGGGGGCGCGCATGCTCGGCTTCATCGAGGCCGATGCGCAATGCATTGCCCAAGCGTGGCTGCGCCAAAGCCAGCGCACCGGTCGTTTCGACCCCACACGGTGGCCCGACCAAGCGGTGGACTTTCAACTGTCCACCAGGCCACCAAGCCATGCATTTGCGCCCTGCCCGCAGCACCTGGGCTTGTATGCGGTGCTGCCCAATGCCGCATGGGTGGCGCGCATGGCCCAGGCTGGCGTGCCCACCTTGCAACTGCGATTCAAGTCCGACGACCCCCAGCAAGTGGCGCACGAAGTGCAGGCCGCCGTCCAAGCCGTTCAAGGCACGCAGGCGCTGTTGTTCATCAATGACCATTGGCAGTTCGCCATCGAGGCCGGGGCCTATGGGGTTCACCTGGGACAAGAAGACATTGACAGCGCCGACCTCGGTGCCATCCAGCGCGCCGGACTGCGGCTGGGCCTGAGCACCCACGGTTACGCCGAAATGATGCGGGCACAAGCCCTGCACCCGAGCTACATCGCCATGGGCGCGGTGTTTCCCACCACCTTGAAAAACATGGCCACCGCCCCCCAAGGGCTGGGCCGCTTGGCCGCCTATGCCCGGCTGATGCAAGGCCACAGCCTGGTGGCCATTGGCGGCATTGACGAAGCGCGTTTTGAACCGGTGCGCCAGTGTGGCGTGGGCTCGATCGCCGTGGTGCGCGCCCTGGTGGCCGCCGACAACCCAGAGGCGGCAGCTGAGCGATTGGTGCAAAAGCTGCGTGCGCCGAGCGCTACTTAGGCTCGACCCGCACCACGCCTTTCATCCCCGCTGGGTAGTGGCCGGGCTCAAAGCAAGCCATGGCCCATTGGCCAGCGCTTGGAAAAGCCATGCTCAGCACGGCCCGCCCACCGGGTTCCACTGAAACGGCATTGCCCGAATGGTGGTGATGGGCTTTTGCAGATTGCATTTCTTTGGCGTGGGCCTCCAGCTCATCAGACGTGCCCACCACCATCTCGTGCCTGACCTTGCCTTGGTTGGTCACAACAAACTGGATGCGCTCCCCCGCAGTGACCGTCACCTGATCGGGCACAAACCGCATCTGGTCGTCCATGGCAATCTCCACCACCCGGCCCTGAGGTGTTTGAACGGAAGGGCTGCTGGCAGGGCTGCTGGCAGGGCTGCTGGCAGGGCTGTGTGAATGGCCATGCCCATCGTGCGCGGGGTCCAAGGTGAGCATGTAGCGGGCAAATGCCACCGAACCCAGCACCACCGCGGCCCCAGCGACCAGGCCGTAAATGACAAATGAACGCCAAGAGATGTTCTCCTTGCCCTCGGTCATGTACAAGGCGATCAAGCTGAGAAAAAACCCCAGGGGAACCACCCAAATGCTGCGGTCGGGCGAATCCGGAAAGTGCTGCAAACCGCCGGTGAAAAACCCCAAACCAATGGATGCCACGATGCCAAAACCCAGCAAGTCACCCCAGCTTTTGGCACCATGGATGGAGGCCTTTTTTTCAATGAAACTGCCGATCAAAAAAAACAAAACACCAACGGCAGCGGTGGCGTACGAGCGGTTTTCGCTGAACATGCCATGGTTCACCGCCCCCGCGATAAAGCTGATGCCCGCGTACTTGGCCAGAGTGGAGATGTGCTGGAGTTGAAAATTCATGTGGCGATTGTCGGGCCTGACATCCATTTCTGCAAGGCAGCTTTGATCCAGGGTCATTTTGGACCGGTGAAGCCGTTCAAGCTTTGGCCCGTTTTTAACTGCTACAATGCGCGGCTTCAAACGAGCGATTGAAATCTTCTTTTTAGCGCCAGTTTTGCCAAATACCGAATCCATTCCTCGATAGCTCAGTCGGTAGAGCGCCGGACTGTTAATCCGTAGGTCCCTGGTTCGAGCCCAGGTCGAGGAGCCAAAACCCTAATAAAAACAAGCACTTATTGCTTGTTTTTATTTTATGCATTAATTACACGGTTATTACACGAATATTACACACGCCACACATTGCATTTTTCTAAAAGTGGCTGTAAAGTGCAAATATGCGTGTAATTAGCTCTGAAACCGTCGTAGTCAAGCCTGAATTGATTCGGCTTGTGCGTCGTGACGACAGTAAAAAATGGCAAGTGCATTACAAGCTGGAAAATCTAAAAACCTGGTTCCGACGTAGCACTGATACAGCAGATATCAAGGAAGCCACCAAGATAGCTGAACGCATGTGGATGAAGGCTACTTTTGACCATGAAGAAGGCCGCCCTGTAATCAGCAAAAAATTCAAGCCAGTTGCTGAGATCGTCCTGCACCGCTTGGAGGCTGAAATTGTTGCTGGAACTGCCAAACCCAGCGCCAGAGACTATGTATCAGCTATAAAGTTGTACTTGATCCCCTTCTACGGCGCTTACAACGTTGATGGCATCAAACCTTCTGTCATCTCTGAATTTCATGTCTGGCGGCGTGACAAGGTGGGTCGCGAGCTTTCTGGCAGCGCTCAGAACAATCACAACGCTGCACTGAACTTGATTTTTGATGAGGCTATAGAGCGCGGCTACATGACTGCCTATGAGCGGCCCATGACCAAGAACACTGGCGTTGAAAGTGACCGTCGTGCTGAGTTCAGTCATGAAGAGCTTGAAGCCATGATGAAGTACGCAGCAAAGTTCATTGATGATGGTCGCACTGCTCGAACAAAAATCATCCGAGAGCTACTTGCTATCTACGTTCCATTCATGGCCGCTACGGGCATGCGTCCAGGTACTGAGGCGGAATTCTTGGAATGGCGGCACATTGATGTGGAAATCCGCGATGGGCAGCCTATCCTGCATTTCCGTCTACAACGGGGAAAGCGCGGCGCACGTAACTTTGTAGCTCATAACAGCTGTTGGCTGCTGCTAGAGCGCCTACGTCAGCTGAGTCCGGACTTATCGGGAATGACGCTTGAAGAAGTTTTGAAGAAAAAAATCCCCAAACTGCTGTTCCGTTTGTCTGATGGATCTGTGCCCGACAACTGGAACAAACCATTCCGTCAATGGCTTGAGGATTCAGAGCTTCTCAACTGCCCTGTTACGGGCAAAGAACGTAGCTTATACAGTTTGCGCCACTACTACGCTACCCAGCGCTTGTTGGAAGGAATTCCAATTCATGACTTGGCTGAGCAGATGGGCACATCCGTATTGATGATCACCAAGCATTACAGCCACTTAACACCTCTGATGAAAGCTAAGCAGTTTGCAGGTGTAATTGACCCCAATGCCACCAGTGGCGAAGCTGCACAGATCCGAGCCATCATGAGTGCGCAGATGGCTAACAACAACATCATGAACTTGGTGCAAATGGGCACTGGACTTGTCATGCCCCTGATTGCACAGAGCTCCGAGCTGACTGATGACTTTGAGAATCGCCTCAAAGCTCAGCGCAAGAAGTCAACCTAATCCCCTGAACTGAAATACCAACTACGACCTACCCTCACGACTGAATATTCAAAGCCCACTATGTCTGAACTCCTAACCCAGTACTTCGAACGCTATGCAGAAGAAGCCATCACCAAGATGAAGGCAGCTTTGATTGCAGTCGATTACTACGAACGAATCAGGGTTAGGCTTGAGAGAAAAGAAGACCTCAGTAGCGAACTCGCCATCATTGCCAAAGTAGGTCCTGCAGGCACTATGGCCGTAGTTAAGGAAGCCATAGCGGATTACAAAGCACAAGTTTCAGGTGCTTGGGAATTAAACCAACGCCTGCAGGACATTGGCACACACAAGGTAAGTTTGATTGTTAATGAACGTGAACATCTGCCTAGGGCGGATGTCTCATACCAATTTAAAAGCAAGGCCGGCACCGTGAAGGTTCACATCACCACAGCAGGCGAGACTTTTAGATTGGAGATCAATGCAGGCAAGAACTCGATGGCTGCTCAAATGGCTTGCATTGAACTTGAGAAGCAACTGACATTTATTGCGCTTACCGGCTAATCCACTCAGTCAGTCATTCTTGGAGGTGGAGTTTGCTGAGACTCAAAATCAAATGCACAGTTCAGGAATGCACAGGCCTGTTCGATGTCAATTTCATTGATATCTTCGATATCTACTCGCACAAGATGACTTAAATAATCTCCAAACGTTTTTGGTTTGATTTCTATCGGAATATCGTTTGGGTTTGGAAATAAGAAGTGCCACTGCAAACTGTTCATGCCATCGTTTAAATCGAAGTTGGCTGCAAGCGCATCTGGTGAAAGTCTGATTACTAAGTGCGATAAGAAAATTCCGCCCTCGTCCTCTGCTTGCCAGAAGTCCTCGAATTGAATATTTGCAATGATGTGCCTTGTCGTAGCAGCCACATCTAATATTCGAAGTGCATCATTAATTGGCGTCGTTGGTCGCATGAAATCTTGTAAATCATGCATTGTGAGAATGTGCAGGCGTTTGAATAGCTGAGCTTGGTCTAACGACATTTCAAACTCCTTCAAGGGTTTCTTAGATTTTTGACGTTGAACAATTCCTCTAGCTTTTCTGTAAAAGCGTATTCACTAGGTCGCTCCATCGTCTCGAATGCATAGTCAACTTCCATGCTGTCTGTCAAAGAACAATCTGAAAATGACTTGCTGTTATCACAATTACTGTCAAGATCTTGAATTGCCCCAATGATGTCACCATAGGCATTGCCAATCACATCCTGCAAACTGTAAATCTGATCTCGAATTGGCTCAGCTTCCGTTTTCCATAAATCAATCAATTGGGCATCTAGATCCATTGAGAATTCAGGTAGTGACTTGAGAGTAGCAAAAGTTGCTTCAGGTGTGTTTTCTGGAAAAGCTACAAATTGATCAATTGAGTTGCCATCACATTCAATAGTGCGTGTAATGTCACACGCGATGTACTCTGGACTCCCAGGTTTATCTTTTTGCTTGGAACCCCTCTCCGCTTTAAATACGAAATAGCGCGTCATCTCTTACTCCTTAAGAAAACGGAGACTAGAGGCGCTTGACCCCTAGCTCCAGAGGGGGTCATGCTTCGTCTTTTTTGACCGTCGCTTCAGCGTCTATGACTTCGGCTTGCTTGTGCTTCAAGGGAACCGCCAGCTGTACCTGCATTTCCTTGCGCAGACTCTCTGGCTGAGATTTATCCATGGAGATTTGCTTTTTGAGATTTCGAACACCATGCTCCAAAACAGTCAGATCATTTGGCAACGATCTGCCAATAAACTTGACCAGGTTGTCTTCATATGCTTTACCGAGCTCGTTGGCCGAGACCATCTTGAACTTGCTGCCACCCACATGAACGGCTACGAACACACAAAAAGACGATTCATCCGTTTTGCCCTCTTTTTCTTCGGCGTGAACCGACACATCACCTTCAAACTCGAAGTCTACTTTCGAAGCCTTGCCAACCAACTCGAAATATTCACGAATTAGCCCTGTCCTCTCCTTGTTGTTCTTGTCTCCAGTTCCCTTGGCTAAGGCAGCAGATTCAACATCCTGAATTTGGCTCACTCCGCCACGACGTGCGATGTATGCGGGCAGATCAGCAGCTGCAAGATTTTCTTTTTGTGCAACTGTCAATACTTTCAAATAACGACTTGCTGTTGTCTTGTCTGTACGCACCATGTACTTGACCATCGTATTAATAGAGGGTGTATTACTTTTCAGCGTGATGCTGTGGTTATCTTTCAAGTCTTTACGGATCTCAGCCAGGATCTTTTCCTTGAAGGTGCTTTGTTCAATGCGCATGGAAAAGTCATAGATCGAAGCCAGGAGTTCATATAGCGCGTTATGGCCTCGCTGGACGATTTCTACTTCATATCGTTCACTGAGCTTGAACAGCTCAGCGCCTTCTGTGAGGAACTTTTGTACCTCAGGGTTATGACTCACCACATCTGTGCCTGCTTCGCTGGCAGTTCGAACCTTTGCTGGTTTCGCAAATGCACTTAGATCGAAAGTATCAAGATCTACTCCCTCGAATTCGTCTAATGCGGCTGGGCTCATTGGAGGTGGCTGCACCCCAACTTTGATGGCTCCATTGGTTAATTGCATGGCTATTTCCTTTCATGGTTGTGCAGCCAATCGCTGCTGGAACCAAGGCTAAGGGGCTTCGGTGATACAGATTCACACTAGACAGAATCTGTATCATTTTTTATATTGATAACCCATCAACCTGCTGGGAGATCAACTTGGATACCCCTAACCTAGCCCTGCGCAGCAACGATTTACTGGCATCAAGCCTTCACTTTTGGTGGGTTGCGTTTCTTCGCAGCAGCAAGGATTTTTGGTGGATTTGCCAGCAAAAAGGCAAGTGCCTGGATGATCGGCTGGTGAAGATTTGGGAGGACTTTGGGGATCTGTACCAGTACAAATCTTTTCCAGAGTGGTGGATCAAAAAAGGTACCAGGCTCTTTGACTCACCACAAATTGAAATGGAACTGGTCAAAGCCTTGACTGCGGGTCTTGAACTGCTACTCAAAACTGATCTCAAAATCCAAAAGCCCGGAATGCTTTGCCTTGCGATTCCAATGCACCTAGATCCCAAAACCATGAGCGCGGCAATTTTCAAGCTCTTTACTAAAGCTCGGCTACGTGGTTCGCATTTGGACCAAGATGCCAAGTATCAAATCATCAAGTCTGGGAACAAAAAGGCATATAAGAGCATCAAGCCTGCTTACTTAACAAATGCGCTCAATGTCTGCATTGATCACAGCACCTATGAAGAACAGATCAATCGCTGGGGCACCTATCAGATCAGTAAATTTTTGGAGCTATGCCCACAGCATCATCCTAAAGCTGGTGACTCCATTATCAGAACAAGGTCAAAGCAAAAAGCCATGCGAACTAAATCAAGCCAAGCTACATCAATGGCAGCCAAACTGATAGCCAATGTTGAGATTGGTCGGTTTCCAAGTTGCTTAGATGTTCCAACCAAAGCCAGATGGACACCCAATCAAGAGGCTGATTTGAAAAATGCAATCTCTTGTGGACATTGGCAAAAAGCCAGTTGGTTTGAATCCGAACACTCATTCATGCTGCCAGAGCATCTAGTCAGTGATGTCAGCGTTGAAGGCATTCAGCAGCAAAGGTGCTTGGGCCTGTTAAGTGACATGCGAAATTTAAGCCATGCTTGCTAAATTTCAATAATTTGTGACTTTCTAGAATCAAGAGATATTGCCTATTTTTCTATTCATTTCATATTTTTCAATGAATTTGAATTTGAAATTGATGTCGATCAGATACCAATTCCAAATAAATTAACCATCAAATTAATCCATCGACCGTTGCGCACGATCACTGGAGCAGCTATTACGCGATGGCGGTGATCGAATTGGGCCAGGCGGTGAAGGAGCGTGTCACTTCACTGCAAGCGGCGCGCTGAGGATACGCCAGTTTGCTTGTGAATGGCATCGAGTGACACCATGACCTTGAACCACCTGGATCACATTACCGTCACCACCTCTAGTCTGAGCGAAGGGGCTGGATGGGTGACACGAACCTCGAGACACATCACGTCGATCTAAACCGAACTCATCCAATAGCATATGGATGAAATAGAAACATGCTAACTTGAATCAAGAAAGAATCAACGACTCTCTGAGCAAAGTGGTGCAGTCACAATCTTTTTGCATCAAGTATGCGTTTTGATACGGCCTCAAGTCACGCTTATTTATCTGAAGCATCGCAGCATTACTTTCCGCCTCAGTCATGCCTTTCGTAGTTGCAGACATTTTCTTTCCGTTGTCTGGGCCAGCAAATGCCATGCCTCCGAAGATTCTTGCGACATTCACTGCGTCAAACCCAAAGCCAAGAATGCCGATCTGATCTGAGGAGTGAATGATGTGCTGAACTGTTTGTAAATGACTAGCATCTTCTCGGCCTTCCCCCATGAGATGAATACCCGCGCTAGCTTTCTTTATGTCACGCTTGGTTATCTCAGTTTTTTCATCACGAGGGTCAATATCGGTTTTGATTTGACCGTATGTGCCTAACGAACGATCCAACTTGCCATAGACATGAACGATTTCTAACTTCGACAATTTATCAATCACGTCTGTTGCTCCTTTGCCATACATATGACTAACTGCCGTGGCTAAGAAAAACTCAAGAGAAACATCGTAGTTAAAGGTAACGATTCTTAGTCGTGATGGATCAAACGCATCCCAGCTATCAGGACAAAGTTTGTTGACTAAGTAGCGATACCAGTGATCTTTGATTGTGTGATTGAAGAAAAATTCGTGATCTTCCATCTCCATCAAAACCATGGCAATCGCAGTACGAGCGACTTCTGTGTATTGAGGATTTTTCGCTACGAAAGAGTCTATGGACGTTGCCGTAGACATGCGAAATGATTGAAAGAACCTTCTAACCAATAGGGTGTTTTGATCTGAAAAATAGATCAACAACTCAATGTTCCCCTCAAGAGCGAGAATTTTTTGAGTCAGCTCAAAGCCTGTTGGGAAATTGTATGGCGCACTAGAACCAGCTCCAAGGATCAGTGTTGTTTGGGTCATGTTTTATTGCCACTAGGTTTATCAGCGGCACGTCTTGGCGTAAAGCTCCAACCTCTTTTGGGTTCGTAACTTTTTCCATCACGGACATAACCTAGACAGTTTTTTGAGACTGTTTTAGACGTAACGCCGTTTGCGTCTGCAGCTTCCGAGATCAAGACAAACGAACCTTTGGGCGTCATGTAAGTACCTTTTGACAACCTGAGCGACCTCTGTCTTGTCGCCTCTTTCATCTTTGCTAGTCCTGCATCGCTAAACAAGTTAGCACCAGAGGCCTTTTTTTCAGCCCAAGCCTTTTTGCTACTAGCTCTAATCTTTTCTTTCTGATCGTCACTCATTGGACCAACTTTGATCCCTGCATTCCAAGATGATTGCCCCATTCTCGATTGGGAAATCTTCTCACGAACCAGTGGATCGTTTACTGGATTTTTCTCACGCATCATGGTTCGATGTTTTTCACTCTTTGAAGGATGAGCATCGCCCATTGCACGAAAAGTTGCAGCGCCTTTAGCTCTTACTGCTGGATCACGATGGGCGTTTCGTTCTGACAATAAAGCTCGCACATCTTCACGCTTGGCTGGATTGAGATCACCACGCATAGAGGCTTTGCCTGCCTCAGTTCGCATCCACGTAGTCTCCGAATATTTTTTTCGTTGTTCATGTGTTCTGACAGCGCCACTCGCACCTTCTCCACCGTCAGACATGTTCACCAACAGGCCCTTGCCGAGATCTTTACGGCCAAGCTCTGCGATCAAAGACTGCTCTGCTTGAAATGCCTCATCTTCTGTTTCAAAGTATTCGAGGATCTCCGCCTTGTACCCATGCGCATTGACAATGTTTTCCCAATAAGGATTTCGACCCTGTTTTGACTTATGTCGATTACCTTCGCCCTTGCCGATATAGAACACTTCACCAGTGTCATCTCTGTAATGGGCGTAGATATAGAACTTCATTTCCATAACAAAAATTGCTTATTTATCCCAAATCTTTGCCGTCTTTGAATCAAAAATTCTAAGCTTGCATTTGAATTTCGATTCAAGTGACTCTATGCGTTTCTTGTCATCGTCCGTATATACGCCCACATACACACTTCTTAGGCAATTTGCAGCTCCTTGTTTTGCTGCAGCGTTAATTGCGTCGATGATGTGCAAGTCATATTCGCCAAAATTAAAGCCAATCGTGACCAACGTTCCCGTGCACGTTGATAGTTTTTCATAGCAATGACTCAAATATCGGTTGTGCATGATGTGCTTTAACTTGTCTGTTGCATCACCAGCAGTTACAAATATTGGGTACGCCCCTTGATTCATGCGTGTAGAGATATTTTCTAGGAGGTAGTGCTCGTGGTCGTACTCTTCTTTGACAATTTCAATTCCTGTATCAAACAAAGGAAGTGCGCCGTGGAGATAAAAAACATTTTGATTCTCTTTGTTTCTTCCCCATCGAAGCTCTGAATATTCCACTTCCTCTGCAGGCACGTATTCATCTGGACTTACTCGATCACGACCAAACCCATCTACTGAGTAGTCAATCAAACTTCTCATCAATACCCAGTAGAGCAACAAATCGTAATTAGTCGTAAAGATGCCACCGTTTGTGTCAATAAACCTTTTTAGGAACAGGCCACATTGATCAGATTTTTCTTGTGGGACTTTGAAAACATGCTCAGGATGCAATCTTTTTATAGCATCTAACAGCTTAGATTTCAGTTCTGTTTCTGCGTCTTCTACCTTTTTCTTTAACTTCTCATCAGTTCCAAAAACATCTACTAACGCAGAGAAGTTTTCTAACTGCCTCATGACCTGGTAATCGTCCCGTTAAAGCGTAGGAGCGAGAAGTAGAATTTTTTTCCAATGGAAAGGGTTCTATATGAAGAAGTCCAGATACAGCGATAGCCAGATCATGGATGCGCTGAAACGAGTCGATGCGGG